>OGFN01000035.1_pt1 | contig 90343 bp, 67 predicted proteins | sample 1570921 | NCBI WGS metagenome assembly OGFN01 (sample SAMEA2581940, study PRJEB24529) | metagenome | biome: Human gut stool | place: China | collected 2011
TATGCCGATTCTATGTTTAATTTTAATTTATCGGTAAAAATTTACCGAAGTATTGTAACTTTAAAAATGAAGATAAATATGAAAACGCATTTTTTATCTATTCTTGTGTGTTTTGCTATGATGATTTCATCATGTAATCCCAATAGTAGTGATGAACCAGTAGTTCCAGAAACACCTGAAGAACCGGAAACTCCAGAAGTCCCAGTTGTAACAGGAGATACAGTAGCAGTATCTTTTAATCTTGGAGGTGAAATCAATATAAGCGAGGAACCGCTGACTAGAAGTTCAATGAACGATTTATACGGCTTTAATGTATACCAATCAATGACTCCTATTAATGTACCTGATGATGTTCAGAAAACTTCTATAACACCATATGCTTATGGATATTTTGATGATTTATCCTCTATTATGTTAAAACTAGCTAAAAACAGATATTATTTCTTTGAGATGGTGTACATACCTGATGGGAAAAATAAGGTTCATCAATTTGAGGACGGACATTATGGTAATCCTTTTGAGTGTATTTTTGATGAATCACCTAAAAATGGTGCTCTTAATGAAGTGATGTATTCCAATAAAAGAAATATTAGTATGATGAATTATGGTGCTACTCAAGCTAAAGGTATTAAAGACTATATGATACAGTCAAATCATTTCAATAATATAGAAAGATACCAAGGCGTACTCTATAATTTTCATGCTACAGATAATAATAAGACTGTAAATGTTAGTTTATATCGGATGATGGTTGGTATTAAGCTGATAATAGACGACTTTACAAAAGGAACTGTAACAGTGTCAAGTACATACGGTAAAAAATATTCAGTATCTCCAGCATCTAATTCCAATACAAATACTCTTGATATTGTTGTAGAATTACTTGATATGCCAATAGTTGGAACATTATTTAATGGTACGGATGTCGGAGCAATGAACAAGCCGATAGAAGAGTTTACGGAAATAGTTAACAGTGAAAAACCATTTTATGATGTATGGCCTGGTGCATTATTTATTACTTACAGAGATGAGAATAGTGATGAAATAACTCTTTATGCGAATCAACTCTTTAAATATAAGCGTCTAACTAAACATGTCCTACAATTTTCTGTTTCAGATGCTATAGCAAATGGTGGAATACAGCCCAATATTAAAGATGATATAGATGGAGATCTCACTGAAGAAAGTTGGTCGTGGGATTAATACAAAATAAGAAATAAGCTATATTATTATAAGAGTAAAGGAGCCACCAGTGATAAGTCTCATTGATGACTCCTTTTCTATTATCAGTTATTGAAGGGAGGAGACACTATAAAATATTTTGTGTAAATGGAAATACGGGATTCAAAAATGAGTCTCGTATTTCCATACGTACTTACCGGAGGCTTACCTCTTTTGAAAATAAGTAATTCATGTAAAAATCTAATTTACCGTAATCGTCAAATTTATATTTGCCACGACTATTATTTTCATAAGCTGGGTGATAACTATTTAATACAGTATAACTATGATTATCAATATTGATAGATAACAAATACTTGTCATTATAGTTGTCATATTTCCCATCTTCAGATTTACAATTTATCAGAAAATCTTCTTTCTTATTACTAGGATATAACTCACTAAGAATATAATTCATATGTTTACCCAAGACTATGATAATGTCAGGCTTTTCTAATAATAATAGCGTATTTTTTAAAGAATCTATGTCTCTTTGCGAATAAAAATCTTTGCTTGTTTTATGATTAGGTAGAAAAAACTGTATAAAATTCCCAAAAGCTATATGCTCCCAAAATGTCTCTTTTTCTATATTGAAAAATTTTGTCATATACTTTGATAATATATTAAAACTACGGTTGATGTTACCGTCCAAAAATGATTTTACCTCAGTTTTTGTTGTTAGGCTTAACCCTTTTGAATAGACTTCATCCGGATAGTAATCTTTTATATTATCAAGGAAATTACATCTAGTTTTATAATTAGAACTATTCTTTTCATCAACTGATGTACATAGGCAAAAGAATTCACACTCATCTCCATTATTACCATCATGTGGACAATAATGACTATCACCTAATATAAAAACTTTTTTCCCATTAATTCCTTTCTTGTATAAATCTCCAATCCAAGGTTCAAAAAAGATACTGTTCATAATTATTATGTATTATAAAGTTATACTTAAACTAAAAGGTATGATTTATTAATAACATATAATCATGCCTAGCTAAAAAATATTTTATCTTTTAAAGTCTTAATTTATGATTAATCAACAATATGCTTTCATATATTCATCAATCATTCTTTCAAACTCCCTCTTTCCTCCACATGACGGATGACGAAAATATTCAAGACTAGTATTGAGCTTCATGGCTTCAATGGTATTGAATGATTTCTTTCCAATACATCCTATATATTGAATATCGAATATATCTACAAGCTCAAGAAAGTATTTGATGCCTCTTTCTATCTCCTTCTTTCTTGGAGTTCTATTGCTCATTATGTTTCCCTCTTTATGTGGATGAAAAGGACAGATATTCCATAACAAAGGCACGGAACCATGAGCATTATACCATTCTTTAAGCTTAGGCCAAACGGTGGAAGCTGAAAATTCTCTTTCAGGTTCACCTTTAGAGAAAATCCTATATCCAAGGTCTTTCCCCATAATTCCTGGTATTATATCCTCTGTAAATTTATCTTCAGAAGTAAATGCAATTCCTGAGAGTCTGCAACCATGATAACCTGGTGCTTCACCTATTAGCATCACATTACTGTTATTATTCCTGATTCTTTGAAGGTAGTTATACAGATTTTCCCTACATACTTCACTCTGAGGTATTTCCGGAGAATATACGTTGGTAAGTTCTGGTGTTGATATCTCTTTCGAGAGTTTATCAATAAAAAGTCTTATTCTATCCATTATCTTTAGGGTTATATATTTCACACATTTCTTCTGTATATTGCTTTATTTCTTTTCTTAGTGACTGGGGACTTATCACTTCAAGTTCAGAACCACAAGATAGTAATTCCTGTACAAAGTCATAGCAGGGTTTCAGATATAATTCGAATGTCATGTAGTCGTCATCCTGCTGTATCAGCTTTTGTGTATGATGGAGGGGAAGAGTCTTAATATACATTCCCTGTTCACAAGTCACCTTGATTACAACACGTTCTTTTTCTACTGGATATTGAATGATTCCATAATAGTCATAGAACAAAGTTTCAGCACTTTGTTCTTTCCTGAACTTGAACTTGATATCAGAAAGACTAACAGACTTTATCCTGTCAAAGCAATAGGTACGGAACTCACCTTTATCACGTCTTTTCCCAATAAGATACCATCGACGCTTGAAGAGTTTTATGTAATAAGGTTCTACAATTCTTTCTTTCGGTTCATCCCAGAATGCCTCATAAACCAATTCTATACATACTCCATTTTCCATTGCTTCAGTTATAGGTTCAATGAATTCTTCACCACCGGAACTAGTTTCAAGCATTATACGATCCTTGAGTCTGCTTCTTCTGCTAATTACATTTGAAGCTGAAACAGACTGGAGCAACCATCTATACATTGCATTATGGGTTATCAGGTCCTTACCTTCTATGTAGTATTCTTTGGTACCCGGATTATATGATATTTCTGTACCAAACAATTCTTCAGCTTTTCTTCTATAGTTCCCGAATGTATTTCTATGAATTTCTACATCCTCATTAATATGTTTGGACCATTCGTTTATAATATTTTCCTGGGTATCAGAACCTCTCCTTATAAGATAAGATACTAACCATATAGCAAATTCTGTTTTCATGGTTTCCTTTAGTTTTTCTGCAAAGATAATGTGACACTGCACAAGTTATTTATGCATCAGTGGGATAATTTTGTAACATCATCAAAAATATACCAGATATGGAAAAAGAAAAAGTACTTAAGATTTTCAATGAGTTGACAAAGAACATCCGTCTTTTGAAAATAGATTTGGTAGAGTATAGTTATTTAGAGAAAGAGCATGAGGTTGAATGTTTTTCTCACATCTCCTCTATTGATGAGATTGTTATACGAGTAAAGAGAATATTGGACAATTATTGTATCGATTTGTTTAACGCCAGTAGTGAGGTTAAGTGTTTCTTAATAATTGTAGAATTCATTTCTTGGAATGAAATGATGATGAATGAATTGGATCCTACTCATGAATTTTGTGAGAAGTATATAAAGGACAGCAAAATGTGTTGGGGGTTAAGTAAGTATGATGATGTTGAGGATGTGAAAATAACATTGGTAGCAAGCAGATAAGATACTATCCATATTGCAAATTCTGTTTTTATGGCGTTTCCTGCTTTTTGCAAAATAGTATAATGGTGCATAAGATATTTGTGCATAGGTGGAATAATTTTGCTTCATTATTAAAAAACAACCGATATGGAGAAAGAAAAGGCATTTCAGATTTTAAGTGAACTGGCAAAGAACAAGTACCCGATGAATAATCTTGGTATGGAAGACTATGGTTATTTAATGAGAGAACATGAAGTTGAATGTTTTTCTCATACCTCCTTGACAAATGAAAATGTTGTAAGGATAAAGGAAGTAATGGACAAGCTGGGTAAAGACTTAATTAATTTGGGCAAGGACTATGAACGCTTTGTCATGATCATAGAATACAACTCTCAGAATGAACTGATGATGAATGAGATGGCGCCAATTCATGAATTTTGTGAGGAGTTTGTTAAGGATAAAAAACTATGTTGGGGTTTAAGCCAGCATGATGATATTGATAGAGTAAAAATAACATTGGTAGCAAGTAGATGATTATGAATATATTTTTATGGACCCAGATCCTATGTCTGATTACCACAGTAGGAGCTACTGTATATATCTATATCAATAGAAAAAACTTTGGATATAAGATAGTAAGTAGCTTATATCTTTTGATTTTTTTGGGGACTATATATATTGCCGTAAGGAACTATCCTATCTATTGGGTCGGGTATCATCTTACAATGACAATGAAGGCAGAGAAACAATTCGTCTCGGAACAAGATATAGAACTAGACGAATATATGGATGATTTCGAAGAGATATGTGACATTGTTGAGAAACATTATTCTCTTGCTGAGTATAAAGGAATATCCTTAAAGTCTTTACGTGATAAGTATTCTGTAAAAGTAATGAATGCTAAGGATAATAGGGAATATTTTTTAGCTATCCAACAGTATTTTTCTGAGTTGAAGAATTCACATACCTACTTGAGATACAGTAAATACACGACTATGGCGGATGCGGAATGGAGAAGTGATTCTTTATATGTTTCAGCCAACCTGACAGGACTTTCTTTTAAGAAGGGAGACAGGATTTTATCTATAGATGGTATTGATGCATTATCATGGAGAGACAGCATGAAGAATTACGTTACAGGTTCCACTGAAAAGGGGAGATATGTTCATACAGAGGATTATGTATTTTCAAGTTATATCGATACTGTAAGAAACCTATGTCTTTGCAGGGGTGATTCAGTTTTTAATGTTACGGTAGAATTGAACAGGGACGGAATGCAGTATATATCCAAGCATAACAAAGATATCAGGAATGCAGAGACTAAAAGTATTATGAATTCACCTAAAGGTAAGAAAGAATACTTAACCCTCTTGTCATTATCAGGATTCACGGATGAAGAAACAGAGGAATTCATACTCAAATACAATAAGGTCAAGAATTATCCATGTATTATCTTGAGTCTGCTGAATAACCCTGGTGGGCTGGTCAGGAATATGGAGAAGATAGCCGCCCTATTGTTGAAACAGTCTTATCAAGCAGAGACTCTGATAACTCCTTCTGAGGATTCATTCAAAGGGAGGCTGTATGTGATGATAGGTCAAAATACCTGTTCAGCTGCCGAACATTTAGCTAGCATACTGAAAGAATCCGGGAGTGCTGTTCTTGTGGGTGAAGAAACAACAGGTGATTTTGGAACTACCCCACTTACCTTTCTCACTTCGCATGACACTTATTTCACTCTTGGATATGGAAAGCCTAAGACTACTTCCAATGGTAATCCTCGTGAGGGGAAGGCTGTTGAACCTCATTACCGGATAAAAGAAAATGCAGCTCTTTCAAACAATTTTAATATCGTAAGGACTGCATTTTATCTAGCTATGAATGAAATCTTAGAGGCTAAGATGGATTCGCTAAAGAAAAAAGAACGGTTGGAGTAGATTCCAACCGTTATATGCCAATAACTCTTATCCTGAACGCATAGCGTCTTAAATTGTTTTGATTTACGTTCTTTTGTATAAATATTATTATCAGCTCATTACATCAGAACTCATATAATAGAACCTACACGAAAAAATATTAATTTCTACCACATTAAAATTATATCACAAAATTAATCCTCTAATTGTTCAATAAAACAGGCAATAAGGCATGATAATATGATAGAATGTATTATATTTGATACGTTACTAACAACTATATAAACCTGTATGTTTATTTTGTAAAGTTATCTTTTTTGATTTTTTTAGTTTATAATTTAGAATGTACAATGAGTAATGAACATAAGAATAAATGGTCGAATGCTGAGATAATTAAGCTAGCTGAAGAATATTATACTAAGTTTGAAGCTGAAAGAAAGAAATTACCCTTTTGGGTGAATTTGGTCGATGTCATTGGGGCAAATGAAAATGCTCATACAAGGATATTACAAATATTACTTTCTTATAAATCAGAAAATAATTATCCAATTTTTGATTCATTTATAAGACGATTTGCGCCTAACAGAAAAAACTTTAAGAGTATAGGAAAATACCAATTTAAACTAAACCATACTTTTAAATTCAATGAGGGAAAGGATGAAGGTAGAAGATATTCAGATATATACGCCTATCCACATGACTACAGATCCGGAGTTAGTATAATCATCGAAAATAAAATTAATTATGCAGAAGACAGAAATGGCCAAGTAGAAGATTACATTAAAGGAATGTATCATGATAGAAAAGATAACAATCTTAATAATACTCCTAACGATAATTGTTATGCATTCTATATAATACCTGAGATGTTAAGTTGTAAAAAAGATGTTGGAGTACATGACAAGAAAGGTAGACAAAAGGTCAAAGATGATATACTCGGTCAGTATATTACTGATGACCACTATGTTTTGCTAACTTATAAAGAAGATATTCTTCCTTGGTTAAAAGAAGAAATATTACTATCTACTTATTATAAGGAAAAATATTTAATTCTGAATATAGAGTTGTATGTTAGTTATTTGGAAAATCGCTTTAACATGAGAGATAATATAAATAAAACTCAATTAAATATATTACATAATATGGAAGAAGTAAATTCGTTGAAGTTATATGAACTTATTGAGCTAAGAAAAGCTGTTGAGACTTTGTCAAAAGATCAAAAGACTGACCTCTTAAATCATTTTGAGAATCTGATTAGTAAGGAACTAAAGCCCTATTTTATAATTAATAATAAAGGTAACAATGAATATTATAAAGGTTTTTATGTTTATATTAATAGGGATGCTCCTTTATCATTCTATTGTGAACTTAATGTTAAAGAAGATGAGCCTAGTCTTTCGATTGGGATAGCTGAAGACGATAGGAAAAAAGATGGTGATTTAACTGAGGAATTAAATAAAGTGCAAGACGAAAGTGAAGAAGCTATTAGCGGTTTTAGTGAAATTGTAGAGAATAGAGGGAGAGAAGATGGATATTATCCGAAATTTTCATTTTACAATCTCACTTATAAAAATATAAAATCCATTCTGTCAGATATATTGCCAAAAATCATTAGCAAATTCAAAGATAAATTCTTAGAAGAAGGTTAGGATAAGGAATATTTATTTATCTATAAGAGGGGAGATAAGAATGAATTTGTTCTGAAAGAATATAATATCATCACCTCTAATTATCGTTTAAAAGAAAATCCTTAATTTTGAAAACAATGATTATGTAATATTCTTGTGCTTTTTTTCTTTTTAAGGAAGAGGGAAGTTAATAACAGTAAAATATAGAAACAAAACATATGCATTAACTTATTTTAAAGTAATTCATTTATATTAATTGTGTATGTGATATGAAAAAGAATCATTTATTAACATTAATCACTAGTATTATATTGGTAGCTTTTTTTGCTCTGATAGGTTTTTACAAGGGAGAACTTCTTGAATTATTTAGAAATTTAAATCGTGATAAATCTAAATCAGAAGTAACAATAAATGAAGCTATTAATAACTCTGAAGAAATTGATAATAAGGATTTGAGAGCTGAGTTTTTCCTTAGTTCAATAGAAATGGCTCCAGTTGATAGAAGTGGTGTTCCAACTTTACTTCCTTATTATGGATATAACAATACAATATTAGATTATTTTGGACACTATTTAACATCTAGTAAATATTCATTAGCAAAGTTTGGAGAATTAGGAACTTATTATGTGGACGCAATTAATATTAGTTCTGATAGTATTCAAATACTTAAATATGAATTAGGTATGAATATTGAAAACGAATTATTGCCATATCTATATTTAACGGCAGGTTATCTTGAAATAAGAATAAACTTTATTAACTATTTAGAGCAAGATAATACTTTTCAAGCTAAAGATAGATTTAACGTAATGTATTATTTGTGCACAGGAAAGAAACTCGAAGGTTCTGAAAAATGGTACAAATATGTTGATGAACTATATGAATCGCAATGTGAGGACTTATGGAAAACAGGTAATTTTAGTTTTGCTCAAGAAACAAAGAATTATTGGGATTTGTTTGTATGGTTTGGTGATATAGAGAATAATGATATGTCAACTAAAAGATGCTATAGATTTATGAAAGAACAAGATAATCATATTAGCTTAAGAGTTATTCCGGCTGGTGAACATGACTATTTTTAATTAGTCTAAAATCTTAGGCAAACAATAGAAATAATTTTCTTCTTTTAATGGGAGGAAATATAACTATAGGAGCCATCGATGATAAGTTTCATTGATGACTCCTTTGTTTTTATCTGTCACTGAAGGGAGGAAGCCAGAGTTGGATTTTCCTCTTCTTTTTCTGACCCATCTTCTTATATTCCTCCAGTGTTTTGTTCATCACCGGAGAATCTGTAAACTTTCCATTCATTCTCAGCCTTTCCCTGCCTTCCAATACCCAGTTCATAATCCCAGGGAGTTCATGCGATATAATATCCTTTGCCAGATTGGGGTTGATTTTGTTTTTGGGAATCTGGACGTTGAAGGGAGCTATCAAGAATCTTCTGTAAAATCCGTTAGAAGTATCATTGGTTTTCGGAAGTTCATTAAGACAGAATATCATTTTAGCATAATCGGTAAGAGTTGTAACATCCTTATAGAGAATCTTGGCACTTATCGGTTCTCCACTGGCTATCCTTTTGAAGAGGTCACCAGCGAAAGCATTAGGAGCAACATCAGAACATGTATTCAGTATCTTTCCAGCCAAGTTTGACCTGCTGTTTGCCCCATATTCACCACATAGATCAGACAAGGATTCATGTGATATATTTTCCTTACCCAATAATGCTTCTACAATATCAATAAAGACAGATTTTCCATTACAGCCGGAACCATAGAGGAACAGAATTTTTTCCAGTTTAAGTCCAGGCATGAATAACCACCCTACATATTCTGAAAGTACATCCTGAGCTTCCTTCTCTGGCATGACTTCATTCAGATACTTCATAAACATCGGACAGGAGGCGTTCTTATCATAATTATAAGGAAGGACGTATCTGAAGTAATCAGCCCAGTTATGTTTACAGAGATTTCCAGTCTTCAAGTCGAGAGTCCCATTTCCGAAGTTTATTTTATCTTCAGCCTGTTTCACATTCAATCCCATTACGGTATAAGGGAACTGAGCTGTAAGACCGTTTATAAGCTCTTTCTTTCCACAATATACTGAATCCCCGGAAAGCTTTTGGAATGAGAATTTCAGAAACATCATAAGCTCATTCCCATCCACTTCCTCCAGATGTGTTCCTGTATAAACATAGATTTTTCCATCCATAGAAACAAACGGAAAGCCCGAATTCTGAGATACTGTATATATATAATGACAAACCTTATAATAGTCTTTAAACTTATCATCGTAAGTGTTTTTGTTTTCCGTTATTCGTTGTATTATAATCGTTAAAATCTCATTTTTTTTCATGTTGTCAGTTTTTATGTATTAATCCTTCTTTTTTCTGATATACCTTCTTCTCTCGCAGCCGTATATATTGTGAGAATAAGCATATCTTATGATCTCTGAAATATCGAACCCTGGTATAAGTTCTTCTATTACTGCTTTAGCCTTACTCTTTTCAATTCCAGCTTTACAAAGAACACCAGCGTAGGACATAGCAGCATTATTTCTTCCCTGACCGATAGCTTTTCCAGTCCATATACCCTTCAGAAACTTGATAATGGTTTCGTCTGATATGACCTGTTTTCTCAGCTTTAGAAGAAAACCTGAAGCTTCATCATCATCCTGTACAAGAATTTCCTCACCAGTATCAGTTTTTATTACAGTCTCAGTTTTCATTACTATAGTTTTAGGGACTGTGGTGGAAGGAACAAAATGGAAAGGTACAGCATCAGCGTTTATCCATAAGTCAGGGTCATAAGAAAGATAATTCCCTCTTGCTAAGTCTCTCGTTGACGTATCCTTAACCTCACAATTATAATACTCCAAGAGCTGTTCATAAAGGTCATCATGATAGAGAGGTTCGAGGTTATCATGTAGGATGATAGCTTTATAACCTTTACCACTAGAAGTTCTGAAGCCAGCATAAACATGGGGAGATTTCTTAAGGTTGTCTATGAATTCAGACATTTCATCCTCTGGTATGTGGTCGAAGTCAAGAGCTGTATAGGAGGAATAAACCAAGAGACAGTTTTTATTCTTGCTCTCGAAGGTTCCATTCACTGTAGCAGCTGGGATTCTTATTTTCATACTATCCTTCTCGTCCTTATCCTTAGCGTTCCTGACATCTTGAACTTTTTTCTTCAGGTCGAACTCGGTACCTGTTCTTATTATTTCTAGAATATCATCCAAGTTATAGTCTATAGGATTCTTGACATCAGTAATTCTCTTGAACAGGCTAACTCTTTTCTTATAATGTGAAATGACCTGATATCCTACAACTTTTTTACCATCCATCCTTTTTGATTTTTCTTCACAATCGATGTAAAAGGAAATATCTGAAGCACTTGGTTTACCTTTAAGTTCCAGTTCTTTAAAGATATTGCATAGTAGTTCCTTAATCTCAGTCTTTGTATAGAACTTTCCTATCTCAAGTTTAGCCCTAAGTCTCTCCATAATCTTGTCATTCGGTCTCTGCTCGAAGGGGATAGGGGCAATGGCGTTCTTTATATAATCCTCTCTCCACCCAAGTTCCTTCATACCTTCTTCTCCTAAAGCTTCGTAGTATTCCTTATATTTAGTCGGTATGAAAGAACATTTATCAAGAACTTCAGGTATATCTTTACAGGCTTCACAATAGAAAAAGGCCCGATCCTTAAAGCTTTTCATTTCATTCCACTTCTGAAACATGACCTTAACTTCAGAATCATCACTATCTGTATCTTTGGTTACATTCATATTAACACTCAAGGCTGTAAACATAGAGAAATCATTGTTGAATATCTTATTTGAAATTTCCCAAGCTCTTCTGTCTGCAAGTTCAATGAGTATGTTCTTTTCAATTACCTGATTACCATTTTCATCCTTACTGATGCAGCAGTAGTTTTCCTTGTGGTTCGGCTTCTTATTCAGTCCTTCTATGAATTCTTCTTTGTGTGGTGCTGAGTTAAAGTTTTCTATCTGTCTATTTGTCTTTTCGTTTTTCAGCCTTATACTTTCATTGAAAGCTTCTTCAGTCATATCAGATGCTTTTGTATTGAAGTATAAGGTAGCCATATTCTTGAATGGATTGGAATCAAGTCTCTGTCGTCCGATAATCTGTTGAATATCCACTGAAACATCTATGGTAAGACTTTCAATTTTAGGATTGGCGAAGATATAGGTGTAAGCGTTGTCTGAATAAAAGTCAGCTCCAACATATACGGTAGAGGTACAGAAAGTAAACATCTTATGGGTATCACCTTTCCCAGGAATATCACCAATCTTATACTCCATTCCTATAGCTTTAGACAGTTCTTTCAGCTTGCTTATATTCTCAGGGGTGGAGGAGCAGATAATATTCACTTCTTCCGGCTTAATGTTCAGATTTTTAATAACCTTTACTATATCCTTTACACTGTTGATATATAGAATCGCTTCTTTAGATCTGTATTCTTTTCCATCAACAAGAGTAGTTTCTCCTTTACCATTCCTGTATTTGTCTATGATACCTTCACATAGCTTTGTTATGGTTTTTGAGGTCTTGGTCATATTTACTTTCGGCTTCTCTATCATTGTCCTAGGCCACTCAAGTTCATACATGCTCATATTCTTAAAGAAATCAAGCTGGTCAAGATATTCCTCAAGAAACGGTGTTGCAGAAAGGAATACTACATTGGGAAAACCTTGTAAGTGCTTATAGAATTCATATTCCGTGGTTGCTTTAAAATTACAGTCATAGAACATAACCTGAAATTCATCCACTATAACTTCCCATTCTTCAAGATTCTCTCCCAGTTCTATCAGTATTTCATGAATATGTTTTATGGAATCATAGGTAGTAAGAATCTTAGTTCCACCATTCTTTATATAGTCTCTCAGGTTCTCCTTGTATGTTACGGTTTCACTTGAGCTTATAGAACCATTGGAGAAATACTTATCCTTATCTCCATTATACCTGAAAAGATGAAAATTATCAGAAAGATGTTGACTGTATTTATTGTAGAGCAGATTCTTTCTAGGACTTGCCAATATACATTTCTTATCACAGCCAAGGTATAACTCTGTAGCTCCACAACCACATACCTTCTTGTTAAGTATGTAATGACCATTGGTAGGAATATTATTGTATAAATCTTTAAATTCAGATATATATTTAATACCTAATGGTACTTTTATTGTTATTTTCTTCATATAGTTCTCAAATATTAAGGGTAAGAGTTAGGGGATTATACATAACTGATAGGATAATGGAACATTTTATTTAGGGAAATCTATCTTTTATAAAGGTTTTTGAAGTCTTTGGAGATTTTTTATTCCACCCAAAGGGTATTATGTATATACACCTTACCCCTTACCCCGGATTAATAAATTCAGTTAGTTAATCATATAAATGGTCTTATTGGGATCGGCATGATATCCGCTTTCTTTTTTGATTATAAACAAGAGGTTAAATTATTCTCGGTTTATCATAAATAATGTTCTTACTATATCTTAACTGTGCATATTTTATAGTTTTCATTTTGTCACAATCAATAAGTTTTAATGTGAGGAAAAATTGTTAAATCATAAATACTCAAATAATCGAAATCCAACGTCATTGCCCACAAGTTATGACCAGATAATGCTTCGTTTAATTTTTTATTTGCGAAGTCAAGAACATAATGTGGAGCACCATAATTATCTGGATCTAATAATTCTCTGTAGATAAACGATTCTTCGACAGCAGGGAAAGGATTATCATTAATAGTTCCAATAATTGTACCTTTGGGGTAAATAATTATCCTGTCATCTTCATAATCTTTTAGAAATTCAGTATAGATAATATCATTATACTTTTCGATATGGTGTATGAGGTTGGTTTCATGTGAATTACCCCATGTTACAAAGCGTGAGACACTAAGTACATTAATTTTTTGTTTTCCATTAACAAAACCGAGTTCAGCATAATGAATGAGTCTCTTTATCATTTCATGAATAAAGAATTCTTGGTTTTCATTTAATCCACCAAGCTCTTTAATTTCGTTCATGAGGGAAGAATCAATTGTTATACTCTTAAAACAATTCTCTAATCTTGTTGAACCATAGCCTTTTGCTAAGTCCATAAAGTATTTATTTTTTATTTGTGATATCATTTGTTTAATATATTAATTGTAATTATACATTTGAAATTTATAGACATAGTGATAGCTTGACAGGAAGAATTTTAGTCCTTTCTGCCCATCAATATTGAATGACAAATTTCACATAGGAAGTAAGTGAGGCAGCGCCAAATCCTCACTTAAATGATAATTAGAATCCTGTTGACTTGTAGATATTCTCTTCTGTTACAGGTTCATGGTAGTAGGGGTGATCCTTTAAGAATGAATCCACGTGTTCAATTTCAATGGTGTAATCATCAAACTCACCAAAACTAGCAATTGCTATTAATTCATAAGAGAAATATACACCATGGAAAAGGGCTAGTACCTGTGATTTAGGAATTGTTGTTGAAATAACAATGTAATCATTTCCCATACATTGAGCTATGTATGCTACTTTTTCTAGATTTGTAGACCATTTCCAATCAACTCCCAGTTCCCATTCTTCTTCATCATCATCAATTTCCATACAATCCAGAGAGACAGCTTTGTAGACTTTAACTTCATCAGGGATGTTGTTCAAATCCTTCAGTTCTGATTCATCCATTAATGACGGTATATCAATATGCTCTAGAATCTCAACAGCTCTCACGTCTGGAGCACTGTGAATCCAGGAAAATTTGAATAGCCGACATAGTTCCTCATTAGAAAAAGGATAATTCTGACAAAAACAACAGAATAACTCCCATCGGTCGTAAGCTGGTATCGATTTCAAATGCTCGATGATATATTCCGTATTAGGGTATTTACGGTTATACACAAATTTTTTCATTTCGTTTTTATATGATTCCCAATATGAATCATTTGATAATTTACAATTTTCCATATATATACTGTTTTAAATAGTTTATTAATATTGTCCATTATCCCATATATTTGTGAATTATGAGCTTAAATTCTTCAATGCCATTGAAAAGGATATGTACGACTTCGTTTTCATTCAGACCATTTACATGAGCGAAGAAACTTTTCATTGCTTCATCGTAACTGTGTCTTGTTATTCTTTGCGCATCATGAATTTTAGGAGACAGCAACGCTCGTAAAAAGTCAATTTTTCTGGATAACCTTTTCGTGATATTGCCATTCACTTTTAAATTCAGCAGTTTTAATTCAAGTTCAAGCGGATAACTGTAGTCGGCATATATTTCCATACCCAGGAATTCATCCAAAGACTTATAGTCTTTATGGTAATGTCTGTTTACTTTTTCCAGAAGCTCTTTCCGCAAAGAAAAACGGTCTGTTATTTCATTTCTTCTTTTCATATTTTAAAATAAAAACTTTGTTCTACATTTACTACCAGGAGTAGCACACCTATGCGTCTACAATAAAGGTCCAATACCATTATTTACCACTTCATGAGTGCTTACCTGCTCTGCTTGTGCAGTCACAGGTTTTTTGTTTGTTATTATCTATTTTAGAGTTTTTGGACACATATTGGGCTTGACAGGAAGAATTTTAGTTCTTTCTGCCCATCAAAATGATAACTAAAACTGGTACCAAGTCTTAATTATCAGTTCAAGTCTTGTTAATGGGATTAGTTTTTCAGAAAGCGCCCAACCGCACTTTTTGATAGATTTAATTGCTCTGCAATGCTTCTAACAGTTAGTCCTTCCTCTCTAAGTTTATATATCATCTCACCCATTGAAAATGAAATGGAGCTACGACTTGTAATCTTTTTAGGAAGAAGGTTCTCTTCCATATCATACCCACGAAATTCAAAATGCAGATATGGCTCTTCAACAATTTCCAAGACTGCTACCTCAGATATTTTAATTGAACTTCTGGATTTCAGCTGCTTCAGGTACTTTATATGGTCTCCTTCACAGGTGTTTCCAACAGCAATAATACTGTCTGCATAGTTAGCGATAACAGAACTTCCCAAGATGTCTTTAATCTCAATAGGATTTTTGCTGTTACGTTTGCTTAAATGAGCGACTAGAATTATAGTCAAATCATACATTTCCTTTATTTTTTTTAGACCCTGTATAAACTGTTGAGTTTGTCTTACAGAGTTACCGTTATTCAACACACACATCAAGTTATCAACGATAAGTAGTTTTGCATCACTATTCTTCCGTATCAGTTTCTCAATGGCAAGTAACTTATCTTCAATACAATCATCATATTCAGTCTCAGTGAATCGTCCTCTTATCAGATCACCAGATGTACATGTCAAAAGATGTTCATACCTTCTGGCTATCTGAGAATCGTTATGTTCTCCGTCAATGTAAATTGTTTTTCTTGTCCTGGTAGCCATAGGTTCCTCCCAGTAACATAGGTTATCATTATTAGCTAAAGCAATATCACTGGCAAGAAGTGTCTTTCCTGAGTTTGTATCACCGCTAACCACAGCTAGGTCTCCCTGAACTATGTAGTTACCGTAAACTTTCTCTTCTTCACAATAGTTATCGGGATTATTCAGAATACAACTTAATGTACAAGTCTCGATATTCATATTAGGTTCTTGTTTTTATGGAAGGTAGTTTTGTGTACTACCTTCCTGTTAGTTAATGATTAGTTATTCAGAATTTCATTGAATATACCTATTAGAATAATCTCTGTTGTCTTGGTTCTGTCGCCTTTGACACCCTTTGCATCTTGAAGTTTTGTAAGCTGTTCTGGCAACATCTTTGAGAATTTATCTGAGATTTTATCTGCCATAGCTTTCATATCATCAGCTTTTTTTAAGGTCTCACAGCTCCATCTGGCAAGTGGAACACCTTTCAGTATCTTTACAGATGCGTTACCAGAGAAGACCTTACTATAGGTTTTCAGTAACGTATCCATACAATCAACCAGTTCCTGTTCTACTGTAATATCTTGTCCTTTACTAGCCTTTTTAACATCTTCCTTGGTCAGCTCTCGTCCAAAGTTATAATAGGATGAGGATTTAGCCACAAATCCTTCTCCCATCATTGTATAATAATTATTTAAGTTTGATCCTTTGTTACGACATAAGGAATAACTAAGTAATTCTGACTTGGTAGTCTTCTTGACATCAAGATTAGCTGATATATACTGTTTGTATAATAAATTCGGGTCATCATATTTCTTAAAAACGAATTCATAGTCAAACGGATCATATGATGGATTCTTTGTGGCTTCTTTAAGTTCTAGGTTATGACCAGCTGCACGTCCGTTACCATCTAAACGTATATAAAAATGTCCGACTAAATGTTCTGGTATTTTCCACGGTTTCTTTGTATCATGTAGGAATATTACTGGAGTAAAACCTGCTTCCTTAGCGATTTTTGCATTAGCATACAATGCAGGATTAGTCATTCCGTTTTCCCTACAGATTTTCTGCCAGTCCTTTGCACGGCTTTGAACATCACGGTTTTCTAGAATTGTACATTCTGGTAACCCCAACATTTCATTTCTGTGATATACAACACCCTCTTGTAACGGCTTTCCATCCCATTCTTTAAGGTTGGAATTAGCAGGTATTGTCCCAGTTCTTGTCCCAGCTACATATGTCCCACATAAACATTTATCAGGTGGAACACTGTCTGTATAATTGGATTGTGCATCACAATTACTATCAGGTGTAATGCTTGCCTGTGGTTGCAGTGAACCAAGAATTGCTTGTCCCTCCACTGTGTAAGTGTTTACCTGCTCTGTATTTTCAGTCACAGGGATTAAATTACTATCATTCATAATACTTTCTTTTTATTTACTCATCACATGAATTAATCCTATTTTTTTCCATGAAAGCATCCAAATCACTTTTCTTCACATAAATCTTTCTACCAAACTGAGAAAATGGTATTCTACGCTCGTTACGATATGTCTGCCAAGTTTTTGCAGAAATAGCAAGCCTCCTCCGAACTTCTTTACTATTCAACCACTCATCTTTTTCGCTGCATTCTTGTAAAACAATGGAGCTTTTAAGTCCATTTTTAATCTCAGTTATGTCCTTACAAAGTCCTTCCCATATTGAGGTCGGTACTAAACAAAAAGTATTTTCTTTTTCCATATCAATATTTTTTTCGGTGCTAAGTTCTTTAGATTTTTTGAGCCATCAAATAACTACACATCAACTTTTTAAGCACAAAAAAAGCCGACCATCGGATGATGGCGGCTATCGGATTACTGATAATCAAGCATTTATAGAAATAAGGAAAAAAATGGATTAGTAAGTTCTCCCAAAGTATTATAATAATTAAGTTTACTACATCGGCTTATTGATAATCAAGGAGTTAATAGTCAAAAGCTTTAAACTTCAATAAAATTACTATTAAAACGCAGAACATCTTCATTTGAATTTTTCAATATACAATTAATACAAAAATAAAAAGGTTATAGCCAACAAAGAAAACCTATCTCCCTTAACATGTTCTCCAATTCTTCATGATACTCAGATTTTACGTTTAAAAGCTGACCATTTCCTCCCTCCTTCATTTGTACCGAAAAATCATTAGCCTTAAAGGAATTATTTTTTATTTCAAAACAGCTATTTAGCCTTTTATATTTTGATCCTTCTTTACCGATAATTTCTTCTTGCGTATATCCCAATAAAGTTAAAAGATCAATAAGAGCTGATTTGTTTATTTTTTTATTTTTTACCCCTTTATTTAACTTAATCCATTTTATTGGTTTCATGCTTGTGCGTCCATGTGGCAAAGAAAAAACTGCACAAAAATCATCCAAGCTTGTACCTGAATCTATAAATCCACCATTAATTAATGATGTATGCATTTTCTCCGCCATTATAGGGGAAAATTTCCTCGAAAAAGAATATTCTCTCTGCCCACCAAACATAATTTGATCAATGTTATCCAATTTAGCTACTGCATTATCCCACAATACATTCAATTTATCCAACAAATCTGATTGCTTTTCCTCAACCTCTTTATATAAATCATGCCACAATATAGTAAAATCACAGTATGCATCTATAATCTTCTCATCATGAATAAATTGCTTTAATAAGCTCAAATCTCTATTCCAATAAGAAGAACTATATTTCGATTTCAGAGAATCAGGAATTATTGTTTTCCAATAGCAAAGAACAAAAGTTTTAAAAAAACCTGTATTGCTTCTATCTTCCAAAACTTTATAGGAATTTAAGTTTCTACAATTATTTATCAATTCACTATACTTCTGGTTATAATTATTTATATTATCAAAAAGTGCATTTTTTTCCGATGCATACTTTGACTTATGAAACTCCACTTGGGTGAGGAATGATCCAAACAACATATAAGAAGTAGAAAATTTAAAAGGGAGTTGTAATAAATTTATAGCTTCAGATAAAGTGTCCATATATGCAAATAAATTCTTCATAAATAGAGTATTTAAGATTTAATAGGAATTTTTGCCAGTAAATTGCCAGTAGAAAATAAAAAAAAGCTTCATAAATCATTGATTTACAAAGCTTTAGAAATAATATCTGTACTCGAAGCGGGACTTGAACCCGCACAGCCGCAATGGCCAAGGGATTTTAAGTCCCTCGTGTCTACCGATTCCACCATTCGAGCATCCTTTCAAAGAAAGAGCGGAAAACGAGACTCGAACTCGCGACCCTAACCTTGGCAAGGTTATGCTCTACCAACTGAGCTATTTCCGCGTTTACGGGTGCAAATGTAGGGAGTTTTATAATAAGCTCCAAACATTTCTCCCGTTTTCTTTACAAAAAAATATATTTTATCGACCTAAAAGGCTTTTTTCAGCTTGTTCTACTGCTGAGAAGTTAAACCCTTTCGATATTTCTTCCATTAAACCGACTATTTTATCATTGCATAAATTACCTATACTTCCAGCATGGGTATGATGCACCTGTTTGTTATGAGTAAATTTGCCAGCTTCAATATCCAATCCTACTTTCTTATAAGCATCACGGAAAGGCATACCTTCTGCTGCCAGACGGTTAACTTCTTCCACACTGAATATATACAGATATTTATCATCGTCCAATATATGCTCATTTACCTTTATCTTATCCATAATGTAAGCAGACATACGCAGACAATCTTTCAATTCTTCGAATGCGGGAAGGAAAACCTCTTTGATAATTTGCAAATCACGGAAATATCCGGAAGGAAGATTATTCATTATCATCATAATCTGCTGAGGGAGTGACTGCAACTTGTTACATTTTGCACGAGTCAACTCAAATACATCCGGATTCTTTTTATGGGGCATAATGCTGGAGCCTGTGGTACATTCGTCGGGGAGCTTCACAAAGCCAAAGTTCTGGCTGCTGAACATACAAGCATCAAAAGCCATTTTCGAAATGGTTCCGGCGATAGAGGCCAATGCAAATGCCACATTGCGCTCCATCTTTCCACGTCCCATCTGAGCATAAACCACATTATAATTCATTGAGTCGAATCCCAAAAGGCGGGTCGTCATTTCGCGATCGAGCGGGAAAGATGAACCATAACCGGCTGCCGAACCTAAAGGATTGCGGTTACACATTTTATATGCTGCCTGCAAAAACATCATGTCGTCAACCAGGCTCTCGGCATAAGCACCAAACCACAAGCCAAATGAAGAAGGCATAGCTATCTGCAAATGGGTATATCCCGGCATCAATACATCTTTATATTTATTACTCTGAGAAATCAATACATGGAACAAATCTTCCACAGCCTCAGCAATCTGCTTAAGTTGCTCGCGAGTAAAGAGTTTCAAATCGACCAGTACCTGATCATTTCGCGAGCGCCCGCTATGTATCTTTTTTCCAACATCTCCCAACTTACGAGTCAGCATCAACTCTACTTGTGAATGTACATCTTCTATTCCATCTTCGATGACAAACTCGCCACGTTCGGCAGAAGCGTAAATATTCTTCAGTTCTGCCAATAAAACCTGCAACTCATCTGCCGACAACAGACCAATACTTTCAAGCATAGTAATATGAGCCATCGAACCTAAAACATCATGCTTAGCCAGATAAAGGTCCAGCTCACGGTCTTTTCCTACGGTAAAACGGTCTATTTCCTCATTTACCTGAACGCTTTTTTCCCAAAGTTTCTGAGCCATAGTTCTATTTTTTAATAAGGTATCATAGCTAACATATCCGCCAGTCTTTCTACTCCTTCCTGCAACGGTTTAGAAATCATAGCTTTCATAAACATATTCACTTCGGCACGAATGGTTACTTTAATTTTAGCCTCTGCTTCTGTTACCGGAAGTATTTGTATCCATAAATTCAATGGAACAGGAGTTTTGTCGCCTTCGAACTTAACACACTTCATCGGTTCACGTTCGATGATACGCAATGTCAAATTGATACCTTGTACTTTTAATGTTAATGAATCACGGTCGAAAGACAAGTCCTCTATTTTACCCCCAAACTTGTCTTTCATCATATCCAGACGGTCGCGCACTGATTCCAGATTGCTTAAATCCGACAATTTATTATATACCCGCTCTTGGCTATAAGGTATATGTTTTACTGTGCTTTCAAATTGTACCATAATCTTTTATAAAAAAAAAGCACGGATTACACAGAAAACACGGTTTGCTGACAAAAACCGTGCACTCCGTGTAATCCGTGCTCAGTATAATTATTTAATTTCAATTATTTTCCAGTCCAGTGTGCAGGATCTTCTCTCCAAGCCTGAAGAACCGGTATATCCTGTTCGTCAATATAATCAGTCTTCAAAGCTGCATCCAACACTGCATTGTAGTTGGTCAATGTAACCAGCTCTACTTTTGCATTCTTGAATGCTTCCGCTGATACATCGAAACCGTAAGTGAACGAAGCTACCATACCGATAACATCGCATCCATTACGACGAATAGCATCAACAGCCTTCAAGCTGCTGCCACCTGTAGAAATCAAATCTTCTACTACAACAACTTTCATACCCGGACGAAGTTCACCTTCAATCAAGTTTTCGAGTCCATGATCTTTTGGACTTGAACGTACATATACAAACGGGAGGTTCAATTCTTCTGCCACCAAAGCACCCTGAGCGATAGCTCCTGTTGCTACGCCGGCAATAGCGTCTACCTCACCAAACTTTTCAAGAATAACGCGGCAAAGCTCCAACTTCACGAAATTACGTAATGCTGGATAAGACAAAGTCTTGCGGTTGTCGCAATAAATAGGCGATTTCCAACCAGAAGCCCAAGTAAACGGGTTAGCCGGCTGAATCTTTACGGCTTTTACTTTCAGCAATTTTTCTGCAAATAATCTTTCCAAAGCTTTCATAACCTTAATATATCTGATAAACGTTGGTGCAAAATTATGTAAATCCTACGTGATTAGGAAATATATGTGTATCTTTTTTAGTTAAAGAAATCATTTTGTTCATCGGGTCCATGCCAAAGTCAACACACTAATCTTTATATTTTCCACTCCAAGCAGTGCGTCGGCACAAGCTACCAGCGTAGCTCCTGTAGTAAGAACATCATCAACCAGCAAAATATGTTTATCATGCAAGTTTGCAGCATGGGGTGTAGGCAAAAACAGCCGGTCTACATTTTGCCAACGTGCATAACCGCTTTTGTGGGTTTGAGTCGCATTATTACGAGAGCGCACTACTGCATCTGTACAGAGAGGGATACCCGTTACACATGATATCCCCCGCGCCAGAAGCTCACTTTGGTTATATCCTCGCTGACGCAATCGGGAAGAGAACAAAGGAACCGGAAGCAGATAATCTATTCCTTCAAAAAAGCCGGAATCACACAATTCTCCAGCCATATATTCACCCATCCTGCAACAAAGTTTTTTCCGCGCATGATATTTCATGGCATATAAAATCTGAGCCACATCTCCTCCTTTTGCATAATAAAAAAGTGAAGAAGCACGAACAACCGGAAAACGTCCCCAAAAGCATTTCTCCATTTCATTGCCTGAAGTATTACCTAAATGCGTATATGGTAATGACGAAAAACAGGATATACAAAGTCCGTCTTCGCTTTGCAAGAGTTTCTTCCCACATGACAGGCATAAGCGAGGAAAAAGGAAATCCCGTATGTCAGTCCATAAATTCATCAGGATCTTTCTGTTTAATATAGCGCAACACCTCATCTACTGTAAACCCTCTGCCTACAGCAAAACGAATAAGTTTTGTATTGCGTTCGTATTCGTTTTTCCCCGAAACAGTTTTACTCTTCTGACGCAACAGTTCTTTCAAGTTCTCACAGTATTCGGTTTCGTCTATTTCATCCAGACCTGCAGCAATATCTTCCGAAGAAAGTTGCTTCTGACGAAGTGCCTGAGCAATTTTCATCCTACCCCAACGCGCAAACCGATATTTATCGCGAACAAAAGCTTTACAAAAGCGCTGAGTATCCAGATAACGTTCTTTTTTCAAATGCTCCAGAATATGTTCTGTCACTACATCATCGGCTCCCCAAAGATTCAACTTAGATATTACTTCAGAAGGGCAATGTTCGGCCGTTGAGCAATATGCTTCGGCTTTATATTTCAATTCATCTTCGGTATATTCTTTCATGGTCTGAATGCTTTTATCATACGGTCGTTGCCAAACATATCTTTTCTTAATTCTACAGATTGATACCCCATTCCTTCAAGCAACTGCACTGTTTCTTTGCCATATGCCCGATTAATCTCATAATACAAAGTACCACCTGAAACTAAAATGTCACAACCTACTTCTGCTATCCGTCGGTAGAATAAAAGCGGATCACTATCCGGAACAAACAAAGCGAGTTCAGGCTCCCAATCCAATACGTTTCGCTCCATCCCGCTACGTTCTTTCTCTGTAATATACGGAGGATTGCTCACCAGAACATCGACATGAATATCCGGTAACGCAGTATCGAATATATCGACTTGAGCTAAAGTGATATCAACCTGGTTGAGAAGTTTATTCCGCCGAGCAATATCCAATGCTTTTTCCGACACATCCCATGAAGTTATTTTACTTTGTTTTAATTTTTTGCCCAATACGATAGGTATACAGCCACTACCCGTTCCTACATCCAAAATCCGTACTCCGGCTTTATCTGTGTAATCCGAGATAATCCAGTCTATCAGTTCAGCAGTTTCGGGCCGGGGGATTAAGGCTCCAGGTGCCACTTCAAAAGGTAATCCACAAAAATCGACCTTACCCAATATGTATTGTAAAGGCTCATATCGTTTCAGGCGGGAAAGAATATCTTCCAGCCTGTCACACTCGTTCTTAGAAAAATTCATATCTTTGCCCGCATAGAGTTCCGTGGTGGACAGACAAAATACATCTGTCAATATCCACTTTGCTAATGCCGCTGTTTCCTCTTCCGGGTAAACTCCTGCAAGCGTCTGCCTGATGTAAGTATAAATAGGATGCATAGGTACAAATGTAAGAATAAAAAACAAACCGAATATGACAAAAGATGAAAAATATATCCGCCGCTGCATACAGCTGGCGCGTAACGGGATGTGCAATGCTGCACCAAATCCAATGGTAGGAGCCGTAATTGTCTGCAACGATCGTATTATCGGTGAAGGTTACCACGTACGTTGCGGAGAAGGCCATGCCGAAGTCAACGCAATCCGTTCTGTAAAAGATGAGAGCTTGCTTAAAAAATCTACTATTTATGTCAGTCTGGAACCATGCTCTCACTATGGGAAAACACCTCCTTGTGCCGATTTAATTATAAGTAAAGGAATTCCTCGCGTAGTAGTAGGATGTGTCGATCCTTTTTCACTTGTTTCAGGCAGAGGTATACAGAAATTAAGAGATGCCGGAATCGAGGTAACAGTCGGAGTTCTGGAGAATGAATGTCGGGCATTAATAAAACGTTTCGTTACTTTCAATATCCAGAAACGCCCATACATAACTTTAAAATGGGCAGAATCGGCAGACGGATTTATTGATGTGAATCGTGAAAGCGGCCAGCCTGTTATACTTTCTACTCCAATAACATCCATGTATGTACATAAGCAACGGGCAGAACATCAAGCTATCCTAGTCGGACGTAAAACAGCCTTATTGGATAACCCTTCACTCACAACACGCAACTGGTATGGTAAAAATCCTATCCGACTGGTTATAGATAAAGAGCTGACTCTGCCTTTGAACTTAAAATTATTCGACGGTAAGACCCCAACATGGGTATTTACAGCTTTAGAAAAAGAATCGACGACAAATATTATTTACTACAAACTGGATTTCAATCAGAATATTCTGCCACAAATATTACAAATATTATACGAAAACAAACTTCAGTCATTACTCGTAGAAGGAGGCAGTCAACTCTTGCAATCGTTTATTGACGAAGAAATATGGGATGAAATTTATATAGAATACTCTGAAGCACTACTCCATAAAGGAGTAAAACATCCAGTTATCCCTGCAGGATATGGCAAACAGGTTTTGTCAAGAGATAAAAACACAATCATTCATTATGAAAAATAAGCACAAAAATATGCCAATTCACAGATAAAAAAGTTACGCTTATCCATAATTTTATATAAAACTTGATATAAAAGTTCCTATTCGAAAAAAAACTTTCTACTTTTGCAACTTGTAATCAAAGACAATTTTATAAATGAAAATAAAGTTTTTACCCATACTGCTAGTTAGCTTACTCGTCATGATGTCTGCAATGACTTCATGTCTGGACAATGATATTGAGCAGGTTACTTATAGTTCTGAAACAAGCATTACTTCATTCTCACTTGGTACACTGCATGTCAAGAGAGTTGGAAAAGACTCGAAAGGAGAAGATTCTACATATACGGATACCATTTCCATGGCAAATTATCCTTTCACCATCAATCAGGCTATGAGAACCATTGAGAATAAAGATTCACTTCCTGTTGGAACTGATATCTCAAGAGTGCTCACAAAAATCACAGCTGACACTGATTACATTCTGTATGGTAAAATCGATTCAGAAGGAGCTGAAGCCAAAGATACTCTCTGGACTTCAAGCGATTCTATCAACTTTGCATTTGCTCCAACAGAAGGACTTTCCTTCAAAGTTTTGGCTTATAGCGGCGTAATGGGTAAGGCTTATCGTGTAAAAATCAATGTTCACAATCAGGAACCTGACTCTTTACAATGGACAAAAGAACCCATCGGAGCAGGATTCACTTCCGGCACTTTAATCAAGCAAAAAGCAGTTTATGCCAATGATAAGATTTATGTATTCGGAACTACACAGAATGGCAAACAGGTAGTTGAATACACGTCTGTTTCAAACGGAACGCCTGGAACATCATGGACAACAATTAATTTGCCTGATGCTACAGATACTTACTCTGCAACACTTTGCCAAGGTAATATTTACTTCCTCGTAGAACAGGTTTTGTATAAACTGACAGATAATGGTTACGAAACGTCTTCGGTTTCTAATTTGTCTCAACTTATTGCTGGCATAGACAATCTGTTATATGCACGCACTGCCAAAGATGAATCGTATGTATATGATGTACAAGCCAATAGTGGAACAACAGAAAATTATAATATAACAGATTTTCCTAGCAAAGGTACAAGAACGTTATCGGTAAATATTCCGGTTTCTTACAATACCAGCCTGACCCGTGCTGTCGTTATGGGATATAATACAGAAAAAGCAGATGGTTCTGGTATCGTTTCTACACGCCTGACAAACGATAATACATGGAGCACTTATAATTATGAAGAAGCAGACACCTTCAGATGTCCGAATATTGTTGATCCTTCATTGATTTATTATAACAAGAAGCTATATGTATTCGGCGGTGAAATTACAAGTAAAGATTATACAGACTATAAGAATCCGTTCAGTACACTCTTCTGTTCTACAGATAACGGCCTGACATGGGAAACCGTTAAAGAAGATATGACATTTGCTACAGAAGGTACATCTTTCGTAGAATTGTATAACAGAGGAAAAGTTAAGGGTGAAGGAAGTTATTCGTGTGTTGTTGACAAAGATAACTTTATTTGGATAATCTGGAACAACGGATACATGAGTAGAGGACGAATTAACCATTTTGGATTCCTTCCTAAATGGGAATAATACATTTATAATCCAAAAGCTATGCTATATAAAGACCAAGTGGATAAGACACGAATCCCCGCCCACATCGCCATCATCATGGATGGAAACGGGCGATGGGCAAAACAGCGAGGACTAGTTCGTTCGCTCGGACATCAGGCGGGTGCAGAAACTGTTCATGTCATTGCAGAAGAAGCATCAAATCTGGGAGTAAAATATCTCACACTTTATACTTTTTCTACCGAGAACTGGAATCGCCCAGCAGACGAAGTAGCAGCATTAATGAGTCTTCTGATAGATTCTATCGAAGAAGAAACCTTTATGAAAAACAATATCAGTTTCCGTATTATTGGAGAAACTGAAAAATTACCAGCCGATGTACTGAATCGTCTGAATCAATGTGTACAACGAACTTCAAAAAACACCGGTATGTGTCTGGTATTGGCATTGAGTTATTCTTCAAAATGGGAAATAACCAAGGCAGTCAAAGAAATATCAGAGAAGGTGGCTTGTGGAGAACTGAATATAAATGATATAACCGATCAAACGGTCAGCCAATATCTGGCAACCAACTTTATGCCTGATCCCGACCTGCTGATACGGACAGGAGGAGAAATCCGCCTCAGCAACTATATGCTATGGCAATGTGCCTATTCCGAACTTTATTTTTGCGATACATTCTGGCCTGACTTCAAGGAAGAAGAATTCTGTAAAGCAATCTGTGATTATCAACGAAGAGAACGCCGATTTGGCAAAACAAGTGAACAAATATTGAAGTAAAAAATGCGATACTGTCTTTCTATCATTCTATTGGCTTTGGCTTGCATTTTCAGCTATTCAACTGTTAATGCACAAGAAAATAACAAAACAGAAAACGACCAGCCGGTAATTTTGTATAATGGAACACCCAAAAAGTATGAAATTGCCGACATAAAAGTTACAGATATTGAAAACTACGAAGACTATGTCTTGATTGGAATCTCAGGACTTGCCGTAGGACAGACAATCACTGTACCGGGGGATGACATTACCAGTGCTATCAAACGCTACTGGCGTCACGGGTTATTCTCTGATGTTAAAATCACAGCAGAAAAAATAGAAGACAATAAAATCTATCTGTATATCCATTTGTCTTTACGCCCACGTATTACTGATATCCGATTCCACGGAGTAAAGAAAAGCGAACGTGAAGACTTGCAGGCAAAATTGGGTATGGCAAAAGGAAGCCAGGTTACTCCTAACCTGATAGACCGTGCAAAGATCATTATCAAAAGACATTTCGATGATAAAGGTTTCAAAAACGCAGAAATCAATATTGTAGAAAGCGAAGATCCTGCAAACAAGGAACAGGTATATGTTGATGTAAACATCGATAAAAAAGATAAAGTAAAAGTCCACAAGATTACAATCGATGGCAACAGTGTACTGACAGACAAGAAATTGAAGCGCGTTATGAAAAAGACCAATGAAAAAGGAAAACTGGTCAACTTATTCCGTGCCAAGAAGTTCATCGATGAAAGATACCAAGAAGACAAGCAGAAGATCATAGACAAATATAATGAGCTGGGATATCGTGATGCAATCATCGAGATAGACAGCGTTACTCCCTATGATGAAAAGACAGTAGATGTCTACATGAAGATTTATGAAGGTAACAAATATTATCTGCGAGATATTACATGGGTAGGTAATACAGTTTATCCTTCAGACCTCCTGAATGAACAACTTCGAATGAAGCGAGGAGATGTATACAACCAGAAACTGTTGAACGACCGTATCAGTAACGATGAAGATGCTATCGGTAACAATTATTACAACCGTGGTTACGTATTCTATCACCTTGATCCGGTAGAAGTAAATATCGACGGTGACTCTATCGACTTGGAAATGCGTATCGTAGAAGGTCCACAGGCAAGTATCAGTCATGTACGTATCAACGGTAACGACCGATTGTATGAAAATGTAGTCCGCCGTGAACTTCGTACCCGTCCGGGAGACTTGTTCAGTAAAGAAGCTCTTGAACGTTCTTACCGTGAAATTGCACAGATGGGACACTTCAATCCGGAAAACATCAAACCAGATGTTCAGCCAAATTACGAAAATGGAACGGTTGATATTAACTGGGGACTTGAATCAAAAGCAAACGACCAGGTAGAATTCTCAGCAGGTTGGGGACAAACAGGTATTATTGGTAAATTGAGTTTGAAGTTTACAAACTTCTCATTTGCAAACTTGTTCCGCAAGAATGATAACTTCCGTGGATTCCTTCCACAAGGTGACGGTCAGACATTGACCATCAGTGGACAAACCAACGGACAGTACTACCAGTCATACAGTATATCATTCCTTGATCCCTGGTTTGGTGGAAAACGTCCTAATTCATTGTCTGTATCAGCATTCTACTCTGTACAGACAGACGTCAGCAGTCAGTATTACAACTCTGCATATATGAACAACTACTATAACTACTTAAGTGGATATGGAAACTACTATGGTGGTTATTATGACAATTACGAATCATATTACGACCCTGACAAGTCTATTAAGATGTTCGGATTGTCATTAGGTTGGGGTAAACGTCTACGCTGGCCGGACGACTACTTTACATTAATGGCAGAATTATCTTACCAGCGATTCATGTTGAAAGACTGGAGCTATCTGTATATCATGCTGAACAACGGACAGTACATGAATACCGGTAACTGTAACAGCTTAAGCCTGAACCTGACATTATCACGTAACTCAACCGATAACCCGATATTCCCGCGTTACGGTTCTGAATTCAGCGCTTCTTTGCAGATTACTCCGCCTTACTCATTGTTCAGTAAGAAAGATTATTCTACTTATGGAAAGAATAATTATGATGAAGCAGCCAGCATGTATAAGTGGATTGAATACCACAAATGGAAATTCAAAGCAAAAACTTATACAGCCCTGATGGATATCCAGAAATGTCCGGTTATCATGACACGTACAGAGTTTGGTATTCTAGGACACTTCAACAAATACAAACGCTCACCGTTTGAAACATTCTATGTAGGTGGTGACGGTATGACAGGATATAGTTACAACTACGCTTCAGAAACAATCGCATTGCGTGGTTACGAAAACGGATCTTTAACTCCGTACGGTAGTGAAGGTTATGCTTACATCCGCCTGGGAGCTGAATTACGTTATCCGTTGATGTTGGAAAATTCAACAAGTATCTATGCTTTGGGATTTGTAGAAGCAGGTAACGCTTGGAATGATGTAAGTAACTTCAACCCGTTCCAGTTGAAACGTTCTGCCGGAGTAGGTGTACGTATCTTCCTGCCGATGATTGGTATGATGGGTATTGACTGGGCTTATGGTTTCGATAAGATCAACGGTTCTACTCAATATAGCGGAAGCCAGTTCCACTTCATCATCGGACAAGAGTTCTAATGCAGACAAACCAATTTAATGAAGAATAGAAGAATGAGAAATGAAGAATCCAAAGCTATGGCTAACAGCCAGTTCTTCATTTATCATTCTTCATTACATTTAAAAACAACATTGCTTATGAAAAAAGTTTTCTTTCTAGCAGCATTGCTCGTGTGCAGTATAGCAGCACAAGCTCAGCGATTTGCTTTGGTGGATATGGAGTATATCCTGAAACAAATCCCTGCCTATGAACAAGCAAACCAGCAAATGGAAAGCCTGTCAAAACAATGGCAAAGTGAAGTAGAAGCTAAAGCTCAAGAAGCGAAAACAATGTATGATGAGTATCAGAAAAACGCTTCTAACTTATCAGCTACTCAAAAAACCACACAAGAAAATGCCATTATCGCCAAAGAAAAAGAAGCAGCAGATTTACGGAAAAAGTATTTTGGTCCCGAAGGTGAAGGCATGAAAAAACGTCAGGAACTGATTACTCCTATTCAGGATGCCATATACAATGCTATTAAAGATATTGCAACACAAAAAAATTATGATGCAGTAATCGACCGAGCATCAGCACAAAGCATGATTTTTGCTTCTCCACGTATAGACATCAGCAACGAAGTGCTCGCTAAATTAGGATATTCAAATTAATTTTATACTTTTGCAAAGTCAAAGAAAGACAGCAAATAAAAAACGGAAATAAATTAATAACAAATAGAAATAATAAGATTATGTTGAAAAAAATTGCTTTATTACTTTTACTTATCGCTCCTATGAGCGTATTCGCACAGAAGTTCGCACACTTCAAGTCTATGGACATTATCCCTGTAATGCCAGAATATACAAAAGCTCAGACAGACATTCAGGCATTGCAGAAACAGTATGAAGACGAAATCAAACGTGCTTCTGATGAATTCAACAAAAAGTTTGCTGAATATCAACAAGAACAGAAAACTCTTCCACAAAATATCCAGGAACGTCGTCAGAAAGAATTACAAGAGCTGTCTGACAAAGGAATGCAGTTCCAGCAAGATGCACAGCAACAGTTGCAAAAAGCTTATGCAGATATGATGGAACCTATCTATAAGAAACTGGAAGATGCAGTAAAAGCAATCGGTGCAGCTGGTGGTTATACTTATGTATTCGACCTGAACCGTACAGATATTCCTTACATCAACGACACTATGTCTAAGGACGTTACAAATGATATCAAAACAAAATTAGGTATCAGCCTGACAGCTGTTCCTGCAGCAGCACCAGCAGCAGCTCCTGCTCAATAAGAAATACGTTTTCAACGTAACAAAATAAAGTTGTCATTGGCTCTCACCTCCAGCCAAAAGGGTGAGGTCAATGACAATTATTTTTTCACACTTAATCAAGTCATATCCATGCTTTCTGCCACAGGACCAATCGGAGTATTTGATTCCGGATATGGAGGGCTAACAATCCTTGATAAAATCCGTGAATTACTGCCTCAGTACGATTATATCTATCTGGGGGACAATGCCCGCACCCCATACGGAACAAGATCATTCGAAGTTGTTTATGAATTTACACTGCAAGCTGTACGCAAGCTGTTCGATTTAGGCTGCCCATTAGTCATTCTGGCCTGCAATACAGCTTCGGCAAAGGCCCTGAGAAGTATTCAGGAAAACGATCTTCCACATATAGATGCAACCCGTAGAGTTTTGGGAGTAATCCGTCCTACAGCAGAATGTATCGGTGACATCACAGTTTCGCGCCATGTTGGCTTGCTTGCCACAGCCGGAACAGTAAAATCCCAGTCATACCCGATAGAACTGCATAAGCTCTTTCCGGATATACAACTCACTGGTGTAGCCTGTCCGCTTTGGGTTCCGCTAGTGGAAAACAACGAATTCAACTCTCCGGGAGCAGATTATTTTGTACAGGAATATATTAATCAACTTTTGGAACAAGATCCGAAAATAGATACCATCATCTTAGGCTGTACACACTATCCCTTGCTGATAGAGAAAATACGTCAGTTCACCCCCCCACATATCCGTCTGGTAGCTCAAGGAGAATACGTAGCAGCCAGTTTAAAAGATTACCTCCGCCGTCACTCGGAGATAAGAACACGTTGCACAGCAGGCGGAACCTGTGAGTTTCTCACAACCGAATCTGTTGAAAAGTTTCAGGAAGCAGCATCCATCTTCCTGCATCAGAAAGTACATGTAAAAAGTATTACACTAGAATAATACCTGATAAATAGAATCATTCCTAACCTAATATCATACAATAATGAACACATTCGCCCCGTTTGCACGCCCGATGTATATCATGGCAAAACCAGTGGGTTCTCTTTGCAACCTGGCATGCCATTACTGCTACTACCTGGAGAAGGCTAAACTTTACCAGGACAACCCCAGGCAGATAATGACAGATGAACTATTGGAAAAGTTTATCAAAGAATATATCGAAAGTCAGACTATGCCACAAGTCCTCTTCACCTGGCATGGTGGAGAAACACTGATGCGCCCACTCGACTTCTATAAGAAGGTAGTTGCCTTACAAAGAAAATATGCAGGAGGCAGAACAATCGACAACTGTATTCAGACCAACGGAACTCTCCTGACCGATGACTGGTGCCGTTTTTTCCACGACAATCACTGGCTGGTAGGTGTTTCTATTGACGGGCCGCAGGAGTTTCACGACGAATACCGGAAGAACAAGCAGGGAAAACCTTCATTTGTAAAAGTAATGCAAGGTATCAACCTGTTAAACAAACATCAGGTAGAATGGAATGCACTTGCAGTAGTAAATGATTTCAATGCCGACTATCCTCTCGATTTCTATCACTTCTTTAAGGAAATAGGGTGCCGATACATACAGTTTACTCCCATTGTAGAGCGTATATTCCAACATTCCGACGGACGTTATCTGGCCTCGGTAGAGGAAGGAGCAACAGAAACCGTAACCGATTTTTCCGTCACTCCCGAACAATGGGGAAACTTTCTCTGTACCATTTTCGATGAATGGGTACGAAATGATGTCGGCGAATATTTTATACAATTATTCGATGCTACACTTGCCAACTGGGTAGGTGAGCAACCTGGAGTTTGCTCTTTGGCAAAAAATTGTGGCCATGCCGGAGTAATCGAATTCAACGGCGATGTATATGCTTGCGACCACTTCGTATTTCCACAGTACAAATTAGGAAACATTTATTCAAAATCGCTGGTAGAAATGATGTACAGTGAAAAGCAATTACAGTTCGGCCGGGATAAATCTGAGAAACTGCCGACACAATGCAAGGAATGTCAGTATCTCTTTGCATGCAACGGAGAATGTCCCAAAAACCGTTTTTGCAAAACAGCTTCCGGAGAAACCGGGCTAAATTACTTATGCAAAGGTTACTATCAGTATTTCGACCATGTAGCTCCTTACATGGATTTTATGAAAAAAGAATTATTGGCTCAGCGTCCACCTGCCAATATCATGGAAGCTATCAGAAAAGGCACATTATAACCAAAGCCGAAAGACTTATCATTCACTAATAAAGATATAACGGGCTCATGCTATTTAGATGACAAAGTTCCTCTCAAAATGTCGGCATGAGCCCTGTTTTTTTTGTACAAACTCGACGAACCTTCGTACAAAAAAAATTAAAAATTCTCGATGTTTTCAGTAAAAGATGCTGTTGTTTTTTGCAAAGTATGCACAGAAAAAATAAAATATCCTCTTTATACTTTTTTCATTGGAGAATAATGTATAAAGAGGATATTGCAATGTAATAATAATAGAAATTATTTCTTTTTCAACTCATCGGCAGGAACTATACGATAAAGCTTGTCGCTAGGACGAATACGGTCGGGTACCTTAAACGAAACATGTACCCCCTTCTTTACCACATCTACCGGTTTCAGGTCAACACGTGCTTCTTCCAAAGTAACATACATGGCTCCCGTAGTAGGACCTGTAATCAGAAGTTTATCTCCAACTTTTATTTCGGAAGCTTCGATCAGGAATTCAGCTACCCCGATATTCGAGAAATATTTGATACCACGTCCGGCATATACCTTACGTTCGGTAGCCTCCGAACCATAGTTTTTGCTCCATTCACCCAGACGTTGTCCCAGATAATAACCGTTCCAGAATCCACGGTTGAATACAGTCTTGAGACGCGTATCCCAGTCAGCTTTCTTCTCTTCTGTAAAAGTACCTTCCAGATACGAGCGTATAGCCTCCTTATAACATTCCACTACAGTTCGCACATACTCAGGTCCACGTGCACGACCTTCGATTTTGAACACCCGCACTCCAGCCTCTATCATCTCATCCATGAAATGAATAGTCTTCAAGTCCTTGGGCGACATGATATACTGGTTATCTATTTCCAGTTCGATATCGCTTTCCTTATCCTTCACAATATACGAACGACGGCATACCTGCATACAAGCTCCACGGTTTGCCGAAGCATTCAATTCATTCAAGCTCAGATAACATTTACCCGATACGGCCATACACAAAGCTCCGTGACAGAACATTTCGATACGTACAGGCTGCCCCATAGGTCCCGTAATATGCTGTTCCTGAATAGCATCATAAATTTTACGTACTTGCTTCAGATTCAATTCACGGGCCAAGACTACTACATCGGCAAACTGCGAATAAAATTTCAAAGCTTCCGCATTACTGATATTCAGCTGAGTAGACAAATGTACCTCCTGTCCTATCTGATTACAGTATGCCATGACAGCTACGTCGGCAGCAATCACAGCGCTAATACCAGCTTCTTTTGCAGCATCTACAATTTTCCGCATCAGAGCCAGATCCTCATCATAAATAATAGTATTTACCGTAAGGTAGCTTTTCACCCCATTCTCGTCACATACTTTCGCAATCTCACGCAAGTCGTCAACAGTAAACGTATTTGCAGAACGGGCACGCATATTCAGGCTTTCAATGCCGAAATAGATAGAATCTGCTCCTGCATGAATAGCCGCAGCCAGCGACTCTCGAGAGCCGACCGGTGCCATAATTTCGAAGTCCTTTATTGAGTAATTCATCTTTTCTTATTGATTTCGGATGCAAAGGTAACGAATTTCCGGCAAACACACGAACAAGCGGACAAAAACCCCTGAACGATCTTTCTAAAACAGTACATAAATAAAGCATACATATAGTGTCAGTATGCAGAAAGTAGAAAAACGAACAAAAAATATTACTTTTTATTACATCTTATATGAATTATTTTATATTTTTGTCGCTCAACAAAAAACATAAGGCAAAAAGGCACAAAAACTTTTAAAAAACATCAATGTTTTTCATTGAGATGAAAACAAGAAAACATAAGGCATAAGCTAAGAAAGAACCGAAAAATTATATTAACCCAAAATCATTAAGAGAGAGATTTATGAGTAAATTCTTATCACTGCTATGCAGCTTGCTAATCTGTGTAGCGACTTACGCACAGGAAATTACTGTGAACGGAAAAGTTACGGCCAACGGCGAAGAGATGCCGGGAGTAACAGTGGCAGTCAAAGGAGGAACACATGGTACAATTACCTCCATAGACGGTAGTTATTCACTACAAGTTGAAGCAAAAAGCACACTGGTGTTCTCATTCATCGGATATGAAACCGTAGAAATGCCGGTAAAAGGACAAAAAGTCATCAACGTTGATTTGAAGGAATCTTCTATAGCCATGGAAGAAGTAGTTATTGCCGTGCCATATGGTACTGCCAAAAAATCTACTTTTACAGGTTCTGCCAGCGTTATCGACAAGAAAATTGTAGCAGCTTCACAGGTTTCAAGTGTATCAAAAGCATTACAGGGAACAGTAGCAGGTTTGCAGTCATTCTCTACAAGCGGACAGCCGGGAGAAGATGCTAACATTTACATTCGTGGTGTAGGTTCTGCCAATGCATCTCAGACACCGTTATATGTAGTCGATGGTGTTCCGTATGATGGTAAATTGTCTTCTATTTCTTCACAGGATATCGCTTCAGTTACAGTTCTGAAGGATGCCGCTGCTGCCTCTCTTTACGGTTCTCGTGCAGCAAACGGTGTTATCATGATTACAACGAAGCAAGGACAGAACGGTTCTGCTCCGACAATTCAGTTATCAGCAAAATATGGTTTCTCAAGCCGTGCCGTACGCGATTACGACCAGTTGAGTACAAACGATTATTTTATGCTGCAATGGGAAGCTTTGCGCAACAGCTATATTGACAACGGATCAGACCCTGTTGAAGCAGCACAAAAAGCTTCTTCTATCGTTGCTACTACACAAACAGGAGGTCTGGGTATTAATCCTTACGGAACAAATTATCCGCAGCCTGTAGGAACAGACGGAAAAATTGTAGCCGGCGCAACTCCTCTGTGGAACGACAGTTGGGAAGATGCCCTGACACAAGACGCTCACTATACAGACTTGAATGCAAGTGTTTCAGGAGGTAGTGAAAAAACTAAATATTATTTTTCTTTAGGCTACCTGGACGATCAGGGTGCTTACATCTGTTCAGGATTCAAGCGTTACAACTTGCGTTCTAACATCACAACCGATCTGCGTAAATGGTTACAGGTCGGACTGAATGTAGCAGCCAGCCATTCTATACAAAATTACCCGAAGCAGAATGATACAGCTATCGGCAATATTGTATTGGCGGCACGCGACATTCCTTCTTTCTATCCTGTTTATGAACGTGATATGACAACAGGAGAATATATCCTGGATGAAAATGGAAACCGTGTTTACGATTATGGTACTTACCGTAAAGGTTCATACAACGGTTATAACTTCGCACAGTCTATGCTGTACGACAAGAAAGAGTACAAGCGTGATGCTGCATCTATACGTGGTTACTTGCAAATTACTCCGATCGAAGGTTTAAGCTACAAAATGTCTTTGAACATTGACTATGATAGCAAGTTTACTCACAACTACAACAACCCAACCTACGGTAAACAACCGTTGACAGGTAGTGTAGAAAAAGGAAACGACCGTACTACCGGTATGACATACAACAACGTTATCAACTGGAACCATACTTTCAAAGAAGATCATGATGTTCGTCTGATGGCAGGTCAGGAATATTACGAATTTAACACATCAAATTTCAGCGGATCAAGAACGGGTGTCATTACTGACGGTTATTTTGAACCAGATGTAGCTTCTACATTGAGCAGCTTCGGTGGAAACAGCGACCAGTACAAATTGCTGAGTTTCTTCGGAAGTGCCGAATATTCTTATAAGAGCAAATATTTTGTATCGGCTTCAGTTCGTACCGACGGTTCTTCACGTTTCCATCCGGATCATCGCTGGGGTACTTTCTGGTCATTCGGAGGTTCATGGAAAATCTCACGTGAGAAATTCCTGGAAGAAGCAAGCAATAACTGGCTGAGCAACCTGACCCTTCGTGCAAGTTACGGTGCACAAGGTAATGACAATGTAGGTTACTATGCATATAAGGCTCTCTATTCAATCGGCAGCTCACTGGGTGAGTCTACTCTGCACGCATCACGTTTGGAAACTCCGGAATTGAGCTGGGAAACAAACTTGAACTTAAACGTAGGTTTGGATTTTGGATTTTGGAGCAACCGTTTGAACGGTACTATCGAATTCTTCCAACGTTCTTCTAAAGATTTGTTGTTTGCCCGCGACCTGGTTCCTTCAAGTGGATTCTCAAGTATCGATGCCAACATCGGTAAACTGAAGAACTATGGTTGGGAATTTACAATCAGTGGTACTCCAGTTATGACAAAAGACTGGACTTGGAAACTGAGCTTGAATGCAACTACTTATAAGAATGAAATCGTAGAACTGCCAACCGATGTTATGTGGCAGAGCTCAAAGAAATGGGTAAAAGGTGGCTCATTATATGATTTCTGGTTGTATGAATGGGCTGGTGTAAATCCGGAAAACGGTAAACCACAGTGGTATTACACCGCAGAAGATGGCAGCCGTCAGGTAACCGAAGACTACTCTAGCCTGACACCAGACGATAAGGTGAAGGTAGGCAGCTCACTGCCTAAGTTGAGTGGTGGTTTCCAGTCAGATCTTAGCTGGAAAAACCTGTCATTATCTATGCTGTTCTCTTATGCAATCGGAGGTAAGCTGTATAACAACGACAAGATTAGCATGATGAGCGTAAAAGGTGGAAACGGTAGCTCTATGAGTGAAGATATGCTGAACCGCTGGACACCGGAAAACCGATACACAGACATCCCACGTCTGTCGTACAACCAGACAAGCTATTTCACAAGCAGTTCAAGCCGCTGGTTGGTAAACCGCTCATTCCTGCGTTTGAAAACTGTTACATTAAGCTATACTTTGCCTAAAAACTGGATACATTTTGCCACACTGAAAGATGCCAGCATCTTCGTTCAGGGAGAGAACCTGTTGACATTCAGTCACCAGCAAGGTCTTGATCCTGAACAGCCTATCAGCGGTGTCGTATCATACCGCTATCCGGCAATGAAAACATTCTCATTTGGTATTAATGTAACCCTTTAATAAATAGACTAGATATGAAATTCAATTATAAAAATATATGCCTTGCCGCACTGGCTGCTTGCTCTGTAACAGCCTGTGACCTAGATACAGCTCCTACAACTTCACTTGAAGCAAATGCTGTATTCAAAAATCTGGAAAACGCTGACCGTGTAATCAGAGGATCCTGGAACTATATCTTTAATTCCGGTTCTACTTACGCATCTATCGGATATGGAGCTATCATGATCAATGATGATTTTGCAGGTTCGGATGTCGTAAGAACAACCAGCTATGGTTATTCTTCCAGTTATAATCTGACCAATGGTTACGGACGTGGAGAAATAAACGATGTAATGTGGGACATGGTTTACGACCCGATTAACAACTGTAATGCTGTTATCAAAAATATCGACGGTATTTCAGGAGATCAGACAGAAAAGAATCGCATCAAGGGACAAGCTTATGCTACTCGTGGTTTCTTGTACATGTTACTGGCAAGCCATTATTCTTTCGCTATCGATAAAGATCCGGATGCTGTTTGTGTACCTATCTATACAGAACCAACCGACTACGATATGGCGACAACCGGAAAGCCGGCTGCAAGTGTATCGGAAGTATACGAACAGGCATTAAACGATTTGAAATGGGGTTACGACCTGATTCCGGAAGATTACAATCGCGGTTCGAATGCAACAGATCAGTACAAAATCGACCATACTGTTGTAACCGGTCTGAGAGCACGTGCAAGCTTATATGCACGTAAGTGGGAAGATGCATACAAATATGCAGATGAGGCTATGAAGCTGAAAAATAGCTACCTGATGAGCGAAGCGGAATATAAGTCAGGTTTCAACAACGCACTGAACAAAGAATGGATGTGGGGATACTCTTGTACGTTGGATGATAACCTTCCAGCTTATAACTTCTATTATAAAGATACAACAACTCCAGGTGGTGGTTATACAAACTTCAACACAGACCCTTACTTCAAGGAACTGTTTGATAAAAATGACTACCGTAGAGATCTGTTTAAATGGGGCTTGAATACAGGTTACGGCGAGTGTGCCATGCTTAACTATAAATTCCTGTTCGCTGATATCAATAATATGTTAGGAGATGTCATCATGATGCGTGTGGCAGAAATGTACCTGATCAAGACAGAAGCAGCTGCACATATCAGTGGAAAAACTGGTGAAGCACAGACACTTCTGAAAGAACTTCGTGATGCCCGCATGAAAGAGGGATTCGAATCGCCAGCCGTTACCGCTACTGGTGATGAACTGTTGAAAGAAATCTGGCTGGAACGCCGTAAAGAGCTGTGGGGAGAAGGTTTCTCACTGACCGATATCATCCGCAACCAGCAATCAGTAGAACGTAAGAAATTTGAGAAGTACGCAATGGCAGATATTACACACGACAGCAAAGGCCAGGAAATAAGAACTCCAAAACTGGATGAAAACGGTGATGTAATATTAGCTCCGGAAGATGCAAGTGACGAGTATAAAGAAAAAAATTGTATGCTTATCAGCGGACATCCTACATTGAAGTTCCCTGACGGTTCTGATTTCGAAGTGAACAGCAAATATTACCTGTTCCGTATCACAGAAAAAGAAGAACTGCAAAATCAAAATCTGTACAACGATCATCCTAAATTGAGCATCTACCGATAAGTGGTAGTTCAAACAATACTTAATCCTCCCAGACGAAAGGTAATCCTTCCGGTTTGGGAGGATTTCTTTTATTTATTAATTTTGCAGCGATATTCAACAATCTGTTTATAATTGTACTCAAATTTTTACCTGCACTGCTTGCAGTGAAACCCTATAAAACATTACGATGAAAATAAGAAATATTGATCTGGGCGACAAGCCTGTATTGCTTGCTCCTATGGAGGACGTGACAGACCCCGCATTCCGCTTGCTGTGCAAAGAATTTGGAGCAGACATGGTATATACCGAATTTGTATCGAGCGATGCCTTGATTCGCTCAGTTGGAAAAACCATGTTAAAACTGAACATCAGTGATGCAGAACGTCCTGTTGCCATTCAGATATATGGGAAAGATACTGATACCATGGTAGAAGCTGTCCGTATTGTGGAACAAGCCAATCCAGATATTCTGGACTTGAATTTCGGTTGCCCGGTAAAACGTGTAGCAGGTAAAGGAGCTGGTTCCGGAATGTTGCAGAATGTTCCGAAAATGCTGGAGATAACCAAGGCTGTTGTTGATGCCGTAAAAATTCCGGTAACGGTAAAGACCCGTCTGGGATGGGATGCGGAACACAAAATCATCGTCGAACTGGCAGAACAGCTGCAAGACTGTGGTATCGAAGCTTTAACCATACACGGACGTACACGAGCACAAATGTATACAGGTGAAGCCGACTGGACACTGATCGGTGAGGTCAAGAATAACCCACGTATGCATATTCCTATTATCGGTAATGGCGATGTTACAACTCCACAGCGTGCACAAGAATGCTTCGACCGTTACGGAGTGGATGCCATTATGATAGGCCGTGCCAGCTTCGGACGCCCATGGATATTCAAAGAAGTAAAACATTACCTGAAAACTGGAGAAGAACTTCCTCCTTTGTCATTCAAATGGAAAATGGACGTCTTACGCCGTGAAGTACAAGATAGTGTCAATCTGCTCGACGAACGCCGGGGTATTCTTCATGTCCGCCGTCATCTGGCTGCATCTCCATTGTTTAAAGGCATTCCTAATTTTAAGGATACACGTATAGCCATGCTTCGCGCAGAAACATTGCCGGAGCTGAACGGAATACTCGATCATATAGAAAGCACTTTCGGAGGAGAATAATAGAACAGTTTATCCCATCAGCTTAAAAACTGGTGAGATAAACCATCTTTTATACATCAATGTAGCAAGCTGGTAAACAAAGAATGCCGATACAAAACCTACGATGGCATCTATCAGATAATGCGCCTGAATATATACAGTAGCGCAGCAAAGAAGAATATAGAAAGGAGCCAGCACATAAGCCAATTTCTTGTTTACACGCCATGCCATTATCATTACAATAGTAGATATTCCTACATGTGAACTGGGAAAAGCTGCGGTAGGACGTTCTCCAACTTCCTGTGAAGCCTCGACAAGCTGATAGAACAAACCGTGCTCAAAGCCCGGACCAGGTATCAGATAATCATTGGTATTAAAGTAGTCCCCAATAGCAGGGAAAATGCAGGCGTTTACCTTATCCATCCCGATAGCCGGAAAATAGAACTGAGGTCCTGCTACGGGTAACATTATATAGACAAAATAATAAATGAAAAATGAGGTAACCAGTACGAAACAAATCTTTTCGAACCATTCAAACCGGTTCAGAAAATAATATACCACTACCACCAGTATCATCGGATAATAAAAGAAGTAGCCCATATTAAAAGGTTCACTGAACCATATGGAAGGACAGAGCTTGCTGAATTCAACAGCAGGCTGACAGCCAAACAATATCTGCTCAGCATGAGCAAATAAATAATCCAGGTTAGGGAACAGACGGTTAAACTCAAATGTATCCGGATACCAGTAAGCGAGCAGACTCATCTGTACAGCCATACGGACAAAAGCCGTCAGACGACAGGGAAAAGCCTGATACAGAAATATCAGGACAAATGTCAGAATAACAATGCCCAGACGCTCCAGCAGCATCATGCCCGGATGATCCATACGAGGAAAAAGCAATAAAATCAGCAAAGATGTTAAAGCATTGTATATCAAGCTAATTGTTTCTACTGCAAACAATCCCCTTCCACTATCTACACGTTCAAACAATTTTATAGCCATTTCTCCTTTTTATACCATGCAATAATCTCTTTTACACCTCTCTCTAACGGGTATTCTGCCCGATAGCCTAATTCTTTTTCCAATGGAGTAATATCACATTGCCAGTTACGCTGCTTCATTATTTTATACTTATCCAGATTCAATGTGCTCGATTTATGAAACAGTCGGGCTATGTTTTCAGCAAAGAAAGATATTACTTTAAGCAAAGCCAACGGACATGTAAAACGTATCAACCACGGATTGCCTAACTCTTTTTGGATTAAATCAGAAAATGTCCGGCTATTATATACATATCCGTCACTTACAAAATAAGCTCTGCGCACTACTTTCTTATCAATAGCGCGATATACAGCTTGAACCAGGTCCTTGACATACACAAATGTTATATCCTGCCGACGAAATCCGGCAGCAAAATCAACATGACGTGAAATCGATTCGACCATCAGGAAATAGTCTTTCTCCCGAGGCCCATAAACTCCTGTCGGACGGAATATGACATACGGAAAATCCTTCAGCTTCTGCAAGTATTCTTCCGAATGCAGCTTACTTACCCCATAAGCTGTATTAGGGCAAGGCGTATCTTGTTCACAAATGGGAGAATAGTCTTTTTCCCTTATCGGTCCGAAGATACTCAACGAACTGATATAAATGAATTGTTCGGGAAGCATCTCCAAACGCATCAATGTTTCAATAAAATGACGAGTGGCCCAATAATTACCTATTTCAAAATCTGCTTTGTCACGGCACTTCGTCACCCCTGCACAATGAATGATGTAATCCCATCCACCATGCTCCAGTTTATGTTGCTTCAATTGTTCTTCCAAACGGTCGGAATCAGTAAAATCAAGCTCAGCAAAACTGATACGGCTATCTTGCAAATATTTCCTGCTACTGCTCTTGCGTACACCAGCCCATACCTGCATACCGCGCTCCAGCCCTCCTTCTACCAAAAAGCTTCCGATAAAGCCGCTTGCTCCGGTTACCAATACTTTTTTCTCCATGCGGCAAAGATAATAGTTTCTCACCTTTCTACCTTAAAATATAGCGAGTTATTGCTCCTTTATTCCATTTATTTTGTTTACTTTGTGAAAGAAACAGTTGTTGTATCAGGCTGGTTATTCCAAAGGTTATAGCAGCAAATTAAAACATTACGATTATGGCAAAGAAAAAGAAAGAAAAAAAAGGCGGAAAATATATGAAGAAAAAAGAACTGGCAGAGATGCTGGTCAATTATTTCCGTATGAAGCCAATGGAAAGTTTCGGTATGAAACAGTTGTTCACCGGACTGAAACTAACTACTCATCCATTGAAAATGCTTTGTGCCGATATCGTTCAGGAAATGGCAGAAGATAATTTTCTGATAGAAACAGAAAAAGGACATTATAAGCTGAATGATAAAGGTCAGATTATGACCGGAACATTCCAGCGTAAAAGCAACGGAAAAAATCTTTTTATTCCGGAAGATGGTGGAGAGCCTGTCTTTGTAGCAGAACGCAATTCTGCGCATGCCATGAATAATGACAAAGTTAAGATTATCCTTTGTGCCAAACGCCGTCGTCATGAAATAGAAGGACAAGTTATTGAAATTCTCGAGCATGCCAATACCAATTTCGTAGGAACTCTGAAAGTCAGCAAAAACTATGCATTCCTTCTTACAGAAAGCAATACACTTGCCAATGACATCTTCATTCCTAAAGAAAAGTTGAAGGGAGGGAAAAACGGAGATAAAGCTGTGGTCAAGATAACCGAATGGCCCGAAGAAGCAAAAAATCCGTTTGGAGAAGTTATAGATATTTTAGGGAAAGCAGGTGAGAACACAACAGAAATGCATGCCATTCTTGCTGAATACGGATTGCCTTATGTCTATCCGCAAGCTGTAGAGGCTGCAGCCGAAAAGATATCGGCAGAAATAACTCCTGAAGACTATGCAGAACGTGAAGACTTCCGCGATATCGTAACTTTTACCATCGACCCCAAAGATGCCAAAGACTTCGACGACGCACTTTCTATCCGTCAGTTGAAACCGGGATTATGGGAAGTAGGTGTACACATTGCTGATGTTTCACATTATGTAAAAGAAGGTAGCATCATCGATAAAGAAGCTGTAAAACGAGCTACTTCCGTGTATCTGGTAGACCGTACTATTCCGATGCTACCCGAACGTCTTTGCAATTTTATCTGTTCACTGCGTCCAGACGAAGAGAAGCTGGCTTATTCTGTTATTTTCAATATGAACGAAAAGGCAGAAATAAAAGATTACCGTATTCGTCATACAGTCATCAAATCGAATCGCCGTTTCACTTATGAAGAAGCACAAAACATCATCGAGACAGGAGAAGGAGATTATAAGGAAGAAATACTTCAACTGAATAAGCTTGCACAAATTCTCCGTGAAAAGCGAATGGCTGCCGGTGCCATTAACTTCGACCGTTGTGAAGTAAAATTTGAAATAGATGAAAAAGGAAAACCTTTGAGTGTATACTTCAAGGTTTCAAAAGAGGCAAACAAGCTGATAGAGGAATTCATGTTGCTGGCAAATCGTACGGTAGCCGAACATATCGGAAAAGTTCCTAAGAATAAAAAGCCGAAGGTATTTCCTTACCGTATCCACGACTTACCTGATCCGGACAAACTGGATAACCTGAGTCAGTTTATAGCACGTTTTGGTTACAAGATACGTACAGGAGGAAGTAAAACAGATGTATCTAAGTCAATCAACCGACTGCTGAGCGACATTGAAGGTAAAAAAGAACAGAATCTGATAGAAACCGTTTCATTACGTGCCATGCAGAAAGCAAGATATTCTATTTATAATATCGGGCACTATGGACTGGCATTCGATTTCTATACACATTTCACTTCTCCAATTCGCCGTTATCCGGACTTGATGGTTCACCGGTTACTTACCCGCTACCTTGCAGGAGGAAGAACTGCACAAGCTGATAAGTATGAAGAATTATGCGAACATAGCTCTGCTATGGAGCAGACTGCTGCCAGTGCCGAACGTGCATCCATCAAATACAAACAAGTAGAATTTATGAGTGAGCGTATCGGAAACGTTTATGATGGAGTTATATCAGGGGTCACTGAATGGGGACTTTATGTAGAAGTCAACGAGAACAAATGTGAAGGTATGGTTTCTATGCGTGATCTGGGTAACGACTACTATGAGTTCGACGAGAAGAACTACTGTCTTATCGGACGGCGTCATCATCGCAAATTCAGTCTTGGCGATCCGGTAAAAATTAAGGTAGCCCGTGCTAACCTGGAAAAGAAGCAGCTTGATTTCATCCTTGCTGACGAATAAAGAAACAGTGTAATACACAAAAACGGACCTGTGCAGAAAGCTCTACAGGTCCGTTTTTTTATAATGTCTTTATTGACTTTCTATCGAAGATATAAATCAATTCCTACTTATTCAGCAACCGTTTGCTGAGAAAACGTACAGGATACCATACCGACAGAAAACCAATCAATAATACGGTAATAAAAATAAGAAGTACATCTGATGCATGTACACTTACCGGATAAGCATCAACTACAAAGCTTCCAGAGCTTCCCAAAGCTATCAGGCCATATTCTTGCTGCAACCAACAAAGCAGCAAACCTAACACAACTCCTGCAAACGCTCCGAAAAACGATATCATACGTCCTTCGAACAAAAAGATACGCACTATCTGCCGATCGCTCGCACCCAGATTGCGCAAGGTCACAACATCATCGCGCTTATCAATAATGAGCATCGAGAGAGAGCCTATCACATTGAAACATGCAATCATCAGGATGAAGGTAAGAAACAGGTAAGAAATAAGCTTTTCTATCTCCATTATACGATAGGTATCTGCCTGCTGTTCGTAACGGTCTTGTACCAGGAAATCATCACCTAACAAATCTTGTATATGTTTTTTTACTGCATCCGTATCTGCTCCAGCTTTCAGTTTCAGATTTATTGCACTGACCTCTGTAGTATATTGAAATAAACGTCGGGCAAAATCTATTGATGTCAGTATGTAAGAAGCATCATATTTTTCCTGGTTTACAGCAAAAACCAGTCCCGATGAAAATAAATTACCGGTAACAAAAGCTGTAGAAGGATTTGCCATATTCACCTTTGTACCACGACGGGGAGCGTATATTTCCAACGGATCCAGAAAACGGATACCTGAGCCTAATGTAGAAAGCAATTGAATACCGGGAATAGCATAATCAACAACCTCATCATGAAGCAGTAAATCACCTCTTCCAAAAAGAATACTGTCTATGGGAGTCAGCTGATCAAAGTTATCTTCAACTCCTTTCACCACCGCCATAGCCTGTCTGCCTTGATATTGCACCATTACATTGTCTTCCAAAGACTCGGAATAAACTTCTACGTCTGGCATTTTTTTGAGCTGAAGCACTCGCTTATCTTGCCCGTCAAATACCTTTCCACGAACAGCAGTAATCTTCAATTGAGGATCGAAAGCTGTAAAAAATGTAGTTACCAAATCTTGAAACCCATTGAATACAGACAACGTACATACCAGTGCCAGCGTAGCAAGTGCCACTCCACATACGGAAATAGCCGAAATCACATTGATAGCATTGTGCGATTTCTTGGAAAACAAATATCTTCGAGCTATGTAAAAGGGGAAATTCATGGTGTATTAATTTTTCACCACAGACCGCACTTCTATAACAAAAAGAAATAGAATGATGCAGCCTGTGGTGAACAAGAGAGTTTATTTCTTAAGCAGCTCATCGATATGAGCAGCATAATCCAGCGAATCGTCGACAAAGAATTTAAGTTCCGGAATAATACGCAACTGATGACGTACCCGATTTCCCAATTCAAAACGAATCGACTTCATATTGTCATTGATATTTTTTACGATTTCCTCACTACGTTCTGATGGGAACACGCTAAGATATACACGAGCGTAACTCATATCCGGGCTAATACGCACAACACTAACTGAAACCAATACACCGTGCATCGCCTTTGTTTGCAGCAAGAAAATATCACTCAGCTCTTTCTGAATGAGCCGAGCGATTTTATTTTGTCTGGTTGTTTCCATATAAATAATTACTTTTTACGTATGATGGTTAAGCCGTCACGCAAAGGCAATATAACTTTTTCTACACGTGTATCGGCCGCCACCAAATCATTAAACTTCTTAATACCGATAGTTTGCGTATCTGTATGATGAGGTTCGGGTTCAAGTACATGTCCGTCCCACAAAGTATTATCGGCTATAATATAGCCTCCTGAGTTCATCTTTTTCAGAATCATCTCATAATACTCTACATAAAAACGCTTATTACCGTCAACAAAAGCAAGATCAAATGTTACGTCCATATCAGGTACAATCTTCAAGGCATCACCTATATAGAACTTTATTTTATCGGCATACAATGAATTTTCCAGCCACGGACGTGTAAAATCCTCTTGCTCATCATTTATCTCGAAAGTATGGAGCATAGCCCCTTCTTCCAGTCCTTCTGCCAGACAGAGAGCGGAATATCCGCTGTAAGTACCTATCTCAAGCACTTGTTTCGGACGTATCATCTGTACAAACATTTTCAGCATACGTCCTTGCAGATGCCCTGAAGCCATACGGGGACGCAAAAGTTTAACATGCGTCGCCCGGTATAAAGCCTTCAAGTATTCTCCTTCTTCATCTATATGCTGAAGTATATAGTCGTCCAGAGCGTCCGTTTCTTTCATATATATTATAAGTAACGGTTACGGTTGGGTAAAACATATTCATCTTCACTGTCCAACACATCGCCTACCTGATTGATTTCAAGGAATGAAGTATGAGTACCTTTCTTTCCTCCGCTCAAATAAGCCACCATGTCTTTATCTGAAAGAACTCCATCAGCAATCAATTTACGCAATGCTGTGAAATAATATTCCTGACCACTGGCTTTTTCTGGCATATAGATAGCTTCCACTCCATAAGATAATGCCAGATGACGCATAGTCTTTTCCTTATAACATACAGCCAACACAGGATATTTTCCACGGAAAGCTGCCAGGTTACGAGCAGTCAAACCACTGAAACAGTCAGTAATGATAGCACGAATCGGCATCAATGTAGCAGAACGTACAGCCTGTTTAGCAAGGAATGCAGTAACATCTGTATTTTCCGGAGTCAAAGGAATCTGGATATCATTTTCTTCCATTTTATCCTTTTCAGCCTGTGCAGCAATCTTGGCCATTGTCTTAACAGCTTCTACCGGATATTTTCCATATGCAGTTTCACCACTCAACATCAGCGCGTCTGTACGATAATAGATTGCATTTGCAATATCTGTAACCTCTGCACGAGTAGGACGTGGGTTGTTAATCATGGTATGCAGCATCTGAGTTGCTACGATAACCGGTTTCTTTGCCAGAATACATTTCTTGATAAGCTGACGCTGAATACCCGGAATACGTTCCTGAGGGACTTCAATACCTAAGTCACCACGAGCAACCATAACTCCGTCAGCTACCTCAAGTATTTCATCAATATTATCTACACCTTCCTGATTTTCAATCTTTGCAATAATCTTAATGTCGCTCTTGTGTGCATCCAATATTTCACGAATGTCAAGTACATCTTGCTTATTGCGTACAAATGAATGTGCGATGAAATCAATATCCTTTTCGATTGCATAAAGAATATTGTTTCTGTCTTTTTCAGTCAGTGAAGGAAGGTTTATACGTACACCCGGAACATTCACGCTCTTACGGCTTCCCAGTGTAGCGTCGTTACAAACCTCGCAAAACAAAGTATCTTCACTCTTTTCTACAACCTTCAGTTCCAGTTCACCGTCATCAATCAATACATCGGCACCAACCGACAAATCGTGTACAAAGCCCAGATAGGTCACAGCAATGCATTCACGAGTAGTTTCCTGTGCAGGATTGCCAACAATACGTACTTTATCTCCTGTTTTAAAATCAATAGGACCTTCTGCGCTTGCAGTAGTACGTACTTCCGGACCTTTTGTATCCATCAGGATAGCGATACGGTTTGATACCGCACGCACGTTACTGATTAATTTTTCGAATCCTTCACGACTGGCATGAGCTGTATTCATACGAACAACATTCATACCGGCATTAAAAAGGTCTCTGATAAAATCTACTTCACAACGTAAGTCCGAAATGGACGCAACGATTTTTGTTTGTTTGAGCATCATATTTTGTTCTTATTCTAAATGTATTATTTCTTTGTATATAAAAGTGCTTCCAAAGCAAGTCTGTACGAATCAAGTCCGAAGCCACATATCACTCCTTTACAAGCACAAGAGATCATAGATTTATGCCGGAACTCTTCCCGGGTATGCACATTCGAGATATGTACTTCAATGACAGGAGTTGTTACAGCACGGATAGCATCTTGCAAAGCTATAGAAGTGTGCGTATAAGCTCCTGCATTCAGCACAATTCCATCATAAGAAAACCCTATTTCATGGATTTTATTAATCAATTCCCCCTCTATATTCGACTGATAGTATTCTATCTGTACATCGGGATACTGTGCTTTCAGCGTCACCAAATAATCTTCAAAAGAAACAGCACCGTAAATTGAAGGTTCTCGTTTCCCCAATAAATTGATATTGGGACCATTGATTATTTGTATTCTCATACCTATTCAAACTAAAACTTTTTAATACCTTTGTTGAGAAATTTGGCACAAAGATACGAAAAAGAAATGAAAACTTATGTGAAAAGAGAGAAGATAATAATAAAGTATAAGCAATATCTGAAATTAGAAAAATCTCTCTCTGAAAATACAGTACAGGCTTACCTCACAGATTTGGATAAATTATTCGCATACCTGACATTAGAGAATATCGATTATACCCAAGTTACCCTACAAGACCTGGAAGCATTTTCCGCCGGACTTCATGATATCGGAATCCATCCTCGGTCACAAGCACGCATACTTTCCGGCATACGTTCTTTTTACCATTTCCTGGTACTGGATGACTATATCCAGCAAGATCCTACCGAACTACTGGAATCTCCTCAAATCGGAAAACATCTTCCCGATGTCCTAAGCGTAGAAGAGATCGATGCCCTCATCGGAAGTATAGACCGAAGCACCCGTGAAGGACAGCGAAATTGTGCGATTCTAGAAACCTTATACAGCTGCGGGCTCCGAGTTTCTGAGTTATGCAACCTGAAAATATCCGATCTGTATTTTGACGAAGGCTTTATAAAAGTCGAAGGGAAAGGGAGCAAACAACGCCTTGTACCTATATCTCCTCGTGCCATCAATGAAATCCGGAACTACTTTATCGAACGGAACCAGGGACTCATCAAACCGGAATATGAAGACTTTGTATTTATCAGCCGTTTCGGAAAAAACATTTCCCGTATTATGGTATTCCATATTATAAAGGAATTAGCCAGCCTGATTGGATTAAAAAAGAAAATAAGTCCACATACATTCCGACATTCCTTTGCTACTCATTTATTAGAAGGTGGAGCGAACTTACGTGCAATACAATGCATGTTAGGACATGAGAGCATCGGAACAACTGAAATTTATACACACATAGACAAGAACAGATTACGACAAGAAATCATCGGGCATCATCCTAGAAACATTAAGTATCAAGGTGCAGAGAAAGAGAAAATGACTTAATTTAATCTTTTTTTTAATATCTCTTAAAAAAAAGGAGGTTAAAACATCCACACCTAATAGAGTTTTTCTTATCTTTGCCCCCAAAAGAATAAAAAAACAGCTAGATTATATTTTTATAACAAACCTAATATTTAAAAAATCATGATTAAGAAGTTGTATTTGCCTTTAGTGGCATTGTTAGTCCTTGCTTTCTCTTCATGTAGCAAGATGGGCGAATTATCCGCTGACTACTTCACAACAAATCCAGAAGTGTTAGAAGCTGTCGGAGGTAAAGTTCCTGTTACTATCACAGGTAAGTTCCCCGAAAAGTACTTCAAAAAGAACGCTATCGTTGAAGTAACTCCAGTATTGAGATGGGATGGCGGTGAAGCTAAAGGCCAGCCAGCTACATTCCAGGGTGAAAAAGTACAAGGTAACGACCAGACAATCTCTTACAAGACTGGTGGTACTTATACAATGAAAGCCTCTTTCGACTATGTTCCTGAAATGGCTAAATCTGAATTGTATCTTGATTTCAAGATCAAAAAAGGTAAAAAAGAATACACTATTCCTTCTGTAAAGATTGCTGATGGTGTTATCGCTACTTCAGAACTTCCTACTGTAAATTCTGCTAACGCAGCTTTGGCTCCAGACGCATTCCAGCGTATCATCAAACAAGCTAAAGAAGCACAGATCATGTTCTTGATCCAGCAGGCTAACCTTCGCGCAAGCGAATTGAAGTCTGAAGGTTTGAAAGACTTCAACAAGCAGGTTGTAACAGTTGCAGGCGATACTAAGAACTATAAGTTGAACAACATCGAAGTTTCTGCTTATGCTTCTCCTGATGGTGGTGTTAAATTGAATACTACTTTGGCTGAAAATCGTCAGAACAACACTGAAAAGTATTTGAACAAAGAATTGAAGAAAGGTAAGATCGAAACTACAGTAGACACTAAGTATACTGCTCAGGACTGGGATGGTTTCCAGGAATTGGTTTCTAAATCAAACATCCAGGATAAAGACCTGATCTTGCGTGTTCTTTCTATGTATAACGATCCAGAACAGCGTGAAACTGAAATCAAGAACATTTCTTCAGTTTACAAGACTTTGGCTGACGAAATCCTTCCTCAGTTGCGTCGTGCTCGCTTGACTGCAAACTATGACGTTATCGGTCGTAGCGATGAAGAAATCAACGAAGCATTCGATACTGATGCTAAGGTATTAAGCGCAAACGAATTGCTGTACGCTGCTACTCTGACAAACGACAAAGCTCGTCAGGAAGCTATCTACAAGAAAACTACAGAATTGTATCCTAACGATTTCCGTGCATACAACAACTTGGGTATGATGGCTTATGCTAACGGTGACTTCACTACAGCTGAAAACTACTTCAAACAAGCTGCTAGCAAAGACGCTAACGCTCCTGAAGTTAACACTAACCTTGGTTACATCGAATTGGTTAAGGGTAATGTAGCTAACGCTGAAACTTACTTAAGCAAATCAACTGGTGCTAACACAGCTAATGAAGCTCTGGGTAACTTGTATATCAAACAAGGTCAGTACGATCGCGCTGTACAGGCATTCGGTGATACTAAGACTAACTCAGCTGCTTTGGCTCAGATTCTGGCTAAAGACTACAACAAAGCTAAAAATACTTTGAATGCAGTTAAGAATCCTGATGCTTACACTGACTACTTGATGGCTATCGTAGGTGCAAGAACAAACAACGCTGATTTGGTTAAGACTAGCATGGCTAAGGTTGCTCAGAAAGATGCAACTCTGGCTGCAAAAGCTCAGATCGACCGCGAATTTGCTAAATATGCTAACGAAATCAAGTAATTGATTTTATCATATCTTTTGGAAAACCGGAATACATTCCCTTGTATTCCGGTTTTTTTATTACAAATAATTTAGTACTTTCGCAGAAAATAAATATGGAAACATGAGAAAAATAGTATTCTTCCTGACGATTGCAATCTGCTTGGCTTCATGTAAAAAGAAACCAGAGTTTGTTTTACAAGGCGAACTGCAAAATTGTAGTTCCGATGAAATTCTGGTTGTTTATGACGATCCTGTTTCCAAGCTTGATACTATTATTCTCAAGGACGGAAAGTTTACATATACTTTTTCACCTGATACATTAACATTATTCCGGCTAGTTTCGCCCGATATGTTAAAAACGATACCTGTATTTGCAGATAAGACACTGCATATGACTCTTAAGGGAAGTTTTGAAAATCCGGTTATCAGCGGTGACGGAGAGAATGGGGTATATGGAAAATTTCTGGAAAGTTTGCAAAACCTAAAAGACAGTGCGGCTATCACTCAAAAAGCAGAAGAGTTTATTGTACAACATCCGCACTCATTTGTATCAGCCTATCTCATCAACGATTATTTCGTACAAGTACCTCAGCCTGACATTGAAAAGACCAGAAGTCTGATAGAGCCACTTGGAGGAAACATAAAAGACAGCCGCATATTAAGTATGGCTTTAAAGTCAATACCTCCTAAAGACAAAACAGAGAGAAATGAAAAATACCTCACATATTTTTCATGCAAAAACCGTAGTGGCAAATATGTGACATGGAGTAGTTCAGAGAATAATTACACACTTTTGAACTTTTGGGCCAGTTGGGATAAAGCAAGTGTATCCGTACGTGATTCACTAGCCAAAATGGTAAAGGAATTTCCGGAAAAGAAATTCAGAGTGCTCAACATCTCACTCGACTACGAAAAAAAGAAATGGCTTGAAGCTTGTAAAGAAGACAGCAAACAATGGGTTGAAGTCTGCGACTACAAAGGCTGGAGCAATCAGGTTGTCAAACAGAATAACATACATAAACTGCCTGCAAATATTTTAATAGACCGCAACCGAAAAGTCCTTGGTAAAGACTTAACGGAAAAAGATCTGTATACGACAGTAGAGCAGCTTATCAAAAAAGAGGAAAAGAAATAAAATAATCTCTTCATGTTAACCAAATTATTCGGAGCAGCGGTACAAGGTATCGACGCAACAATTGTGACCATTGAAGTCAACAGTTCACGCGGTATTAAATTTTTTCTAGTCGGTTTACCCGATTCTGCCGTAAAAGAGAGTCATGAACGCATCATGTCTGCACTGCAAGTCAACGGTTATAAATTTCCCACCTGCCAGATTGTTGTAAATATGGCACCTGCTGATATCCGAAAGGAAGGATCATCATACGATCTTCCCTTGGCTATCGGTATACTTGCTGCTACAGGAACTGTGTCATCCGACAAACTGAACCGTTACCTAATCATCGGAGAGCTAGGATTAGACGGTAATTTGCAGCCTATCAAAGGAGCACTTCCTATTGCTATATGCGCCCGTGAACAAGGACTGGAAGGATTAATTCTTCCCAAGCAGAATGCCCGAGAAGCTGCTGTTGTCAACAACCTGAAAGTATTTGGAGTAGAAAACATTACTGAGGTAATTGAATTCTTCAACGGGATTCGTACCTTAGAACCAACAATAGTCAATACCCGAGAAGAGTTTTATCGAAGCCAGGATAACTTCCCTTTCGATTTTGCCGACGTAAAAGGACAAGAAAATGTAAAGCGCGCACTTGAAGTTGCAGCAGCAGGCGGACACAACCTCATTATGATAGGCGCACCGGGTAGTGGAAAATCAATGATGGCGAAATGCCTTCCAAGTATTCTTCCCCCTCTGACACTGGCAGAAAGCCTGGAAACAACTAAGATACACTCAGTTGCCGGAAAGCTTGGTAAAGATTCTTCATTGATAGCTGTACGCCCTTTCCGCAGCCCTCATCACACAATCTCACAAGTTGCCATGGTAGGTGGCGGGAGCAGTCCCCAGCCTGGAGAAATCAGCCTTGCCCACAACGGTGTACTCTTTCTTGACGAGCTGCCTGAATTCAACCGGAGCGTACTCGAAGTCCTTCGTCAGCCACTTGAGGACCGTCGGATAACTATTTCACGTTCTAAATATACATTAGAATATCCTGCCAGCTTTACGCTCATAGCCTCCATGAACCCGTGTCCATGCGGCTATTATAATCACCCAACGCGTCACTGCGTATGCAGCCCCGGACAAGTTCAACGTTATCTGAACAAAATATCCGGTCCGCTACTCGACCGTATTGATATACAAATAGAGATAGTTCCCGTTCCTTTCGAAAAACTGTCTGAACAAACCAGAGGTGAATCAAGTGCAGCTATACGCGAACGAGTTATCCGAGCAAGACAGATACAAGCCAACCGATTTGCTCATGACGCAGGAGTCCACTGCAATGCGCAAATGTCATCACGTCTGTTACACCAATATGCACTTCCAGACGAAAAAGGGCTCTCATTACTTCGCAATGCCATGGAGCGTTTCCATCTTTCAGCACGTGCCTACGACCGCATTCTGAAAGTATCGAGAACTATCGCCGACCTGGAAAATGCCGAACACATACAGCCTCATCATTTGGCAGAAGCCATCAGTTACCGCAACCTTGACCGCGAGAATTGGGCAGGATAGTTTCCCGGTTACAACCGCTTTCTCCTGATACATAAGTATCTTCATGAATAGAAAACCTCCTATCAGAATGTAAAAACGGCTAAAGGTTCTGAGGCATGACAGTTCAGGAACAAGAATTTTATTCAGTCATCAACAATCAAAAAAACACATATAAAATTTTACGATTTATATCTATTCAACCAATATGAAAAATATCAGTAAAAATGCAATTATCGGGTATCCCGCCGGAATTATCACCGGTATAACCTATGGATTAAATCCGTTGTTCGGAGTTCCTTTAATGAAAGAAGGTGCAGCCATCGAATCCATTCTTTTCTTCCGTTATGCCATTGCCGTATTATTCTTAGGTGGATTTCTCTTATTGAGCAGACAAAGTTTCAAGATTTCATGGAAACAAGCCGGCGTGTTGCTTATACTCGGACTACTTTACACATCAAGTAGTGTATTCTTGTTCGAGGCATACAACTATATAGCCTCAGGACTTGCAACAACTATTATATTTCTCTATCCGGTTCTTGTAGCTATCATCATGGTCTTTTTGCGAGTCGTTCCCTCCTGGCCGGTCTGGCTTTCCATCATTCTCACCTTTGTAGGGGTAGTGATCATGACACAGAGCGATTCTACACAGACCATCAATCCGATAGGAGTCATCCTTTCGTTAGGTTCGGCTTTAGTCTATGCACTATTTATAGTCATCATCAACCGAAGCAAAATTATCAGCAATATATCAAACAGCCTGCTTACATTCTATGCACTGACAGTAGGTGCAATTATCTTCTTAGGGAAAATTACATTATCCGACATTCATATAACAACCGGACTTACAGGAAACATGGCCTGGTTGAACCTTGTCGGTCTTGCGATTCTTCCGACTGTCGTATCAACCGCTACATTGGCTATTGCGACACGAAACATCGGAGCCACCAAAGCATCCGTCCTTGGGGTATTCGAACCCGTTACAGCTATTCTCATTGGAACCGTTGTCTTTGGAGAAGCTCTCACAACCAATATCATTGTCGGAATTTTACTTTCCATAGCAGCCATAACCTTTATGATTGCCAAAACAAAAAGATAGGATCCGGCCTTTAACAGCCTGAAAATATTGTATTTATCAATAAAAGTTTCTTTTTACCCTTCACGGCTTCCACCGGATTACTGGCATCAAGAACCGGTGAAAGCCGTGAAAGGCAAAAAACAACACATTCCTTTTCCAAAAATATCAGCATCTTTTCACAAATTCATCGAGATATTTTTTTAAAATTCGTACAAAAAATACAGGAAACATGCTGATGTTTTTAAACTCCTATTAACCAACTATTTAAGATACTCACTAGGAGGTATTCCGAACTGCTGTTTAAAGCTCTTCGAGAAATGAGACAATGTATTGAAACCTGTCATATCAGCTATTTCAGAGATTGTATATTTACCCTCCTTCAAAAGTTCTGCCGCACGATTTAATTTATACGTTTTGAAAAAGACACTCGGATTTTCTCCTGTCAGTCCTTTTACCTTATAATAAAATTTAGTTCGTGATATTTTCAGAAGCTGAGTCATTCTTGTTACATCCAGCTCAGGATTAGAAAGTTCACTCTCCATCAGATGATATAATTCCGTCATAAACATATTATCCTGCGGTGAAAGCACATTCTCGTCCATCTTGTCTGTCTGAGTAGAACGGCTAAGCAAACTACGTGTCTTTTCCCGGTTATTGAGCAATGACTTGATAAGAGCCATCAGATAATGCGGCTCAAAAGGTTTTGTCACATAAGCATCAGCTCCTACATTCAGTCCTTCCACCTGATTTTCTATGGTTGTCTTTGCCGTAACCAGAATGACCGGAATATGACAAAGCTGTAAACTCTCCTTTATCTCGCGGCAAAGCCAATAACCATCCTTTCCCGGCATGACCACATCACTCAGGATCAGATCGGGAGCATTCTCTGTAATAGCTTCGAGTGCACTCTCTGCATTAAAACGGCAAACGACCTGATAATCGGAGCCAAGCAGCATCTCCAGATAATAAGCAACTTCAGAATCATCATCAACAACCATGATTGTTTTTTTCTCCTTGTCAAGATCCGGATCAGGTTTTACAGGAAGTGGATTTTCCTCAAGCGGGAAAGCTTCCAGCTGATTGACTTGTTCATGCGACCGCTCTGCTTCCGAATAAGCCGACTGACCAACAGGTACAATAAGTGTAAACATTACTTTATTGTCGTCTTTCAGATTAGAGGCAGTCAAGCTCCCATGATGAAGTCGGGCAAGACTGCGGGCATAATAAAGTCCAATACCCGTTCCCCAGTTATATATTCCTCCATGCTCATCCGAAATCTGATAATAACGTTCGAATATCTTTTCCAGTTTATCATCCGGTATCTGTCCGGTATTAATAACTTCTATCTTTACAACTTGTACAGCATCCTCCCCCGATACAATATCAAAATTCACATTGATACGTCCACCAGCGGGAGTATATTTCAAGGCATTCGACATCAGGTTAGTAAATATCTTATCTATTTTATCTTCATCTATCCAGGCAATGAAACTTCCTTCCAAGCCGTTGGTTATCATTGTAATCGACTTACTTTCAGCATTAACACGGAATATATCTGTCAACTCTTTCAGAAACACAACAATCTCAGTAGGACGTACCTTGAGTTTCAACGTATCATTTTCCAGTTTATTAAAATCAAGCATTTGGTTTACCAGCCTCAGCATACGGTTTACACTACGCTGTACGATACGAAGCAGATTTTTATTCTCACCGGTTATATCCGAACTGCTATACAATAAAGAAATCGGACCGGAGATCATTGTCAGAGGTGTACGGAATTCATGAGAAATATTGGCAAAGAAACTCATATTCATCTTATTGATAAACTGCTCTTGCGCCTTTGCCTGTTCTGCACGAAGCACAGCCTGCTTCTCCACGCGTATACGCCACATGGCTCTTATAAAGAAGGCCAAGATAGTAATCCCCGCTATCAGATAAAAAGTATATGCCCACCATGTAGCCCACGGAGCAGGATGTACAATAACCCGAATAGCATTTTCTCCTACGATAGTACTCTGATCATTTTGAGTAATCCGAACCCTAAAAGTATAAGTTCCAGCAGGAAGATTTGCATAATAGGCTTCTTTATTGTTATGAGCGTTAATCCAATATTGGTCGAATCCATCCAATTTATAATAATGGTGCAGACGTTCACTTTCACTATAGTCGAGTGCGGCAAAAGAGATACTGAAACCATTTTGATCGTACTTCAAATTAATATCCGGATTATAAGATAAATGACGATCTATACAGGCTCCTTTTCCCGGACGGACCAACGTATTATGTATTTTAATATCTTCAAACAGCAGAGGTATATCATGTCTGACCTGCATGTTAGTTGGCTGGAATATTGTCACCCCATGTGTACCGCCAAAAACAAGTGTACCATCATCCAGACAGCATGAAGCTCTGTCATAAAACTGATTGCCACCTAACCCGTCGGCTTCATAATAATTTATCCATTTATCAGTTTGAGGAATATATTTGCTTAAGCCGTACAATGTACTTATCCATAAATTTCCTTGTCTATCTTCCTCGATACTGGATATATCTGTACAAGTTGTCCCCGGGAACGGAGTAACTTTTCCTGATTCAGGCGAATAACACATCAGTCCGTTACTTACGGTTCCTATCCATATATTACCAGAACTGTCTTTATACAAATCGGTCGGAATAAAAACAGAACGCTGGATACAACGTTCAAAGTCTTGTATATTTACTTTAGGCTCAGATATTGTTCCATCTGCAGATACCAGTTTTAAAGGCTGGTAAAATGCTGAAGCAAGAATAGTTCCATTACCTATAGGTAAAAGCCCTGGAATAAATGTATAGCCGCTGAAAACCGGGAAACGAGAAAACGCTTTATCTCCTTTACGCAATACATATAGGAAACTACTCGCTGTGCCAATCCACAGATTCTGTTTATCATCTTCCACTATAGACATGGGAACATTCACCATATATCGCTGCTCTACCCGAAAACGTCCTTCTTCATACTTACATTTCAATACTTCATTGGATGTAGCTGTCACCCAGACAGTTCCATCTATATCGCTGACATACAACTGATTGACATAAGCAGTATTCCCTTCACCTCTGCCAAAGAGCTCATTACGGTCTATCTTTTCCAACTGCTGATTGCCAAACCGATAGACAAATACCCCATCCATCAGTGTTGCAATCCATAAGTTCTGATGTTTATCTGCCGACAAAGAAATAACAGACTTATCCTTAAAATAAGAACTCAAGTAGTTATTATTGTTAAACAGTTTCTTATAACGATAATGTACTGCATACCCCTGATCTACCGAACCAATCCATAAATTGCCTTGTGAATCATTAAACATACGGCTAATCTTAAAATTCGGGACTTCAAAAGGAAAACCATTCTCACCCTGATGAATGACTGTCTTCGATGTTTTGTCGTAATAAAACACTCCCCTTCCCTGCGTACACAGCAAGACACCGTTTTCATAAGGATAAATATACTCAACAGGAACATGTGACAAGACCGGATGAGAAGCTATCGCCTCGGGCAATGACAAATACTTGCGCTGCCTTACATCGAATATAGATACCGACTGATTGCCTGCCATCCAGAGTTCTCCATTTTTCAGTAAACAAGAAGCACGACAATACTCTTCTCGTTTCATCGAGAATGTTCTTTTATAATTGGACAAAGAATAGCACCGCATATCCTTGGAAGTTATTACCCAGCAATTATCTTGTGCATCGACAAAGCTGTTGATAATAAACATAGATGATGTATCAAAATCATAAATAGCCGGTTCAAAACACTCTTCCGATGAATTATACAGACAAATACCTGTCAGTGTAGTAAGCAAAATATCACCTTTGGAAGATTCAGACAAACGCAATCCGTTTCTGTTATTTCCACTCAAGCGAATATTCTTAAAATTATCCTTATCGGTATACTGGCACACACCGTTTACTGTCGATATCCACAAGCGCTTTTTTGAATCAAGAAAAATATCCTGAATATGATTGTCGGGAATATCAAGAGAGTCATCCGTACAAAAATACTGATGATATTCATTTACGCTGAATTTATTCAACCCACGGAAAGTACCTATCCATATATGTCCCTTCCCGTCTTCACCGAATGCCGTAATCTGTTGATTGGATATATCATTGGTGACAAGAGGACTTTGTCTTTCTACTTCTGAAGCCAAATCTTTCCCACTGCGAGTGCATGAGAACAATAAAAAAATAAAAAACAAAAGACTTAATGTTTTCATTTTAAGTATCGCTAGTTAACAAAATTACAGACACAAATATAAGAAAAAAACAAGGTATAAAGTACCCCAAAAGCACATTTTGAACAAATGAACAAACATTTAAACAAATAAGACAGGAGGATTGAACGCTGCAACAAACATTAAAAATAAATAAAATAACTGTAGAGAAAGGAACATTGTAATATTGCAATCGGAAAACCTAAAACAATAAATTTATGATAAAACACAAATTCTCTACCTTAATCTTCATTTCACTGCTTGCATTATATACAGGAAATGCAAGTGCTGCCGGCAAGTACAATGAGCCATGCGATGAAATTTCCGCATCATCGAATATTGCCGTCACACAAACCCAATATGGTAAAGTGGGTGGTTATCTTGAAAATAATGTATTTACCTTTAAAGGTATTCCTTACGCCAAAGCTGAAAGATTTATGCCTCCTACAGCACCAGACCAATGGAAAGGCATCCGTAGTTCACGGGCATACGGACCTACTTGTCCACAAGCAGAACGTATGGGATGGCAATCAGACGAACAAGCTTTCGCATTCAACTGGGATGACGGTTTTCCAGGTGAAGATTGTCTGCGTGTAAACATTTGGACTCAAGGATTAAAAGACGGGAAAAAGCGCCCTGTAATGGTATGGCTGCACGGCGGAGGCTACGCTGCCGGTTCAGGTCAGGAACTACCTTCATATGACGGTGCTGCTCTGTCAAGAAAAGGAGATGTGGTAGTAGTAACCTTAAACCACAGATTAAACGTACTTGGTTTTCTCGATTTATCAGCTTACGGAGGTAAGTATGCCCAAAGTGTAAACGTAGGTTTGCTGGATCTGGTAGCTGCACTTCGCTGGGTAAACGAAAATATTGAAAACTTTGGAGGTGACCCATCAAATGTCACCATATTCGGACAGTCAGGTGGCGGAGGAAAAGTATCTACACTACTCGCTACTCCCTCTGCAAAAGGTCTTTTCCAAAAAGCCATCGTACAAAGTGGTTCCATGCAGCGGACAATGGAAAGCAAATACTCCCAAAGGATAGCTGCGGCTACATTAGAAGAACTGGATATCAAAGCTGAAGAGATTGATAAACTTCAGACCATACCTTATAAAACATTACTGGCTGCAGGCGAAAAAGCAATAGCCAATGTTCGCAAAGAAGCCGAAAAAGAAGGCATCCATTCTTTTATATTCGGATGGGGACCTACCGTTGACGGAAACATCCTCCCCCAACAGCCCGAAAAGCAAGCCGAATTATCAAAAGATATTCCAATGATGATCGGTACAACCTTACATGAGTTCTGTATCAGTACATATGTCCCCGAACTGAGAAATGCAACTCTCGATCAGGCAAAAGAAATGCTGAAAGCTAAATATGGAGAGAAGACCGATAACTATATCGAAATATTCAAAAAAGTATATCCGGCTGCAACTCCTCAAGACATGATCGATTTTGACGTAACATTCCGTCCAGCAGCAATCGAACAAGGAAACTGGAAAGCTGCCCAGCACGCCGCTCCTGTTTACATGTATCAGTTTGCATGGGAATCACCCGTAATGGATGGAATTCTCCGTTCTACTCATTGCATGGAAATAGCTTTTGTTTTCGATAACATCGCTCGATGCGCCTCAATGACAGGTGGAGGTAAAGATGCACAAGCACTGGCAGACAAAATGAGCAGTGCATGGATACAGTTTGCACGTACAGGAAATCCTAATGTAGAAGGTCTTCCAACATGGGAACCGTATACAGTAGAGAAAGGTGCAACAATGATTTTCAACAACCAAAGCGAGATCAAATACAATCAAGACAAAGAACTGATGCAGTTCATTTCAAAATTTCCAATGAGAGGATTCTAATTACTAACCCTAATTCTTAACTATATGGAAAAGACAAATGACAAACAATGGACCAGAGCGATTGCCTTTATTGTTCTGGTTATGTGGATGGGACTATCATCTGCATTGGCGCAAAGTATTACCGTAAAAGGTCAGGTTCTGGATGCAAAGAGCAAAGAACCTTTAATCGGTGTAAGTGTGCTTGAAAAAGGTACGACCAACGGTACAATTACTGACTTCGACGGAAATTATGTATTGAACGTTGCCAAAGGACGTATCCTTGTATTCTCTTATGTAGGTTATACCACTCAGGAAATCGCAGTCAACCAACCTTCTTTAACCGTTTCGCTGAAAGAAGATACGCAAACCCTGAACGAGGTTGTAGTTGTAGGATATGGTGTTCAGAAAAAGAGTTCTGTTACTGGTTCTATCTCACAGGTAAAAGCTGAAGATATGGAAAACCGTTCGGTTACTACCGTACAGTCCGCTTTACAAGGTAAGACCTCGGGTGTACAGGTCATTTCTTCATCTGCAGCTCCGGGAGAAGCTCCTACTATCCGTGTACGTGGTTTTTCTTCTAACGTAGCTTCAGACCCTCTTTATGTAGTAGATGGTGTACGCCTTTCTGATATTTCAGGTATCGATCCTAACGATATCGCTTCTATAGAAGTATTGAAGGATGCAGCTTCAGCTGCCATCTATGGTGCAGAAGCTGGTAACGGTGTTATTCTGATTAGTACCAAAAAGGGCAAAACCGGACAAGGAAAAGTCGTTTACGACTTCCAGTATTCCATTCAGTCACTTGGCAAAATGCCGAAGCTGATGAATGCAGAGGAATATGCTACATACATGGTAGAAGGTGGCGTATTCGAACAGTCAAAGATTAGCAACGACTGGGATGGTGTTACAGATACCAACTGGGCTGATGTAGTATTTGGCAAAGGCCAGATGCAAAAGCATAACGTGTCATTCTCTAATGGAAATGAAAAAGGGAACTATTATCTTTCTTTATCATATCTGGACAACAATGGTATTGTCAGAGGAGATGCAGACTTCTACAAACGTCTGACAGGTTCTGTCAACGCAGATTATCAGATTAAAGACTGGTTAAAAGTAGGAACAACCAACCAGATTGAAAAATACAATTACCGCAAACTGTCAGGAAACAACGCTTACGGTAGTTTCTTCCAGGCCGTTATGGAACTTGATCCGCTCACTCCAAGTACATATAGTCCGGATAATTTACCAGCTAATATGCAGGCAGCACTCGATAATGGCAAAACTCTGCTGACTGACGAAAATGGAAATTACTATGCAGTTTCCAACTTTGTAGAATCGGAGAACTATCATCCGATGATTATGCGCGACAATACTGTACCTAAAAACAGTGGATTCAATGTAAACGGTTCTGTATACGGAGAACTGAAACCATTCGACGGATTCGTATTTACCTCACGTTTCGGCTACCGCTTGTCTGGTACTCGTTCTTCAACAGTCAACCTGCCATTTTACGGCAACTCTGTTCAGAACAATGATTATATGTCTATCAGCGGTACATCAAGCACTTCTATCTATTGGCAGTGGGAAAACTTCGCCAACTACATCAAGACTTTCGATAAACATACCATCAACGCCATGTTGGGTATGTCTTACCAGGAATCTACATACGATTATATTACCAGTGGATTCAGCGCAAACGGAGCAGATGCCATCACCAACAGAGATCCGTCATTCTGGTATCTGAATTATGGAGACCCTTCAGCAAGTAAATCAATACAAGGTGAAAAGACCCGTACAGCCAAATATTCATATTTCGGACGTGTAGGATATGACTTTGCCGGAAAATATATGTTGCAAGCTTCACTTCGTGCCGATGCAGCCGATTTGTCTTATCTCCCTTTGGAAAAACGCTGGGGATACTTCCCTGCCGTATCTGCCGGATGGACTATCTCTGAAGAAAACTTCTTCACTCCGTTGAGAGATGTAGTATCAAGCCTGAAACTACGTGCCAGCTGGGGACAGAATGGTAGCCTTGCTGCATTAGCAAGCAACCTTTACGGTTACGGAACTACCATGGTAACAGCCGGATATTATCCGTTCGTTCCTGGTAATAACTATACAACAGGTATTCGTCCGAATAGTTTGGGTAATGATGAATTGAAATGGGAAACTTCTGAACAAATTAACGTCGGTCTGGATGCTCGTTTATTCAACGACCGCCTGACTCTTTCTATGGACTGGTTTAACAAGAAGACTAAAGATTTGCTTATCACTGGTACAACTCCTTCACTCATTATTGGCGGAACAACTTCACCGATCAATGCCGGTAATGTAAGCAACAAAGGTTTTGAATTTGAAATAGGATGGAGAGATAACATCGGTGATTTCAATTATAGCATCAAAGGAAATCTGGCAACCTTGAAGAACAAAGTTACTTATCTGGATCCGTCACTCACCAGAGCTAACGGAACAACATTCCATACAAATACAATTACCTATTTCGAAGAAGGATATCCGGTTTACTACTTCCGTGGATATCGCTGCGAAGGCATCAACCCAGAAGATGGAGAACCGATTTTCGCTGATTTGGATAACAATGGCATCATCAACGAAGATGACAAGACTTACATCGGCGATGCTATTCCTGATTTCACATATGGCTTGACACTGACAGCAGCATGGAAAGGACTTGACCTGACAATCTTTGGTTCAGGAAGTTACGGAAATGACGTATTCAGCTGTATCAACCGTCCAGACCATGCTTCTGCCAACAAACTGAGTGAAGTATTCTATAAAGACCGTTGGACTCCTGAACATACCAATGCTACTGCTCCAAGAGCTAACGCTTTGAGCCTGGACAAATATACCGTATCTGATGCCATGGTATTCGACGGTTCATATTTCAAAATCAAACAGATTCAGCTGGGGTATTCATTACCGAAACAATGGATAAATAAGGTATTCATCAATAACCTGCGTCTGTATGTATCACTGGAAGATTTCTTTACTTTCACCAGTTATCCAGGCTTCGATCCTGAAGCATCAGCAAACGCTACAAGCGGTATGGGTATTGATATGGGTACATATCCAAGCGCAAAGAAAGTTATGTTAGGCTTTAATGTTGAATTTTAATCGAATAATATTATGAAAAAGAAACTATATATAGCACTTGCTGCAGGAATGTTTTGCATGACATTGGCAACCGGATGCGAAGACAGACTCAATATTGCAAAACATGGAGATGTGGGAAGCCAGGAAACATATTACCAGACAGACGATGAAGCCGAAGCTGCCGCAGCTGCCTTATACTTATCTGTCAGATCACAACATTACAACTGGTTCTTTGTCAAGAATCTGTTATCAGATGATATGTATACTGGCGGAGGTGCACGAGGTGACAATGGAGAAATGGAACGTCTGAACGAAATGACATTTGGTTCAGATCATGGCATGATTACCAGTCTGTATTCCGGACTATACAATATCGTATATAATGCCAACCTGATAATAGAAAAAGTAGCACCCGATAGTGAAGTAAAACGCAGAGCCATTGCCGAAGCTAAATTCTTCCGCGCCTTCTCATACTTCGAGCTGGTTACTCTCTGGGGAAATGTACCTAAGGTAGACCATCTGCTTGCTCCAGATGAATATAGAAAAGGGAATACACCCGCAGAAGAATTGTGGGCTTTCATCGAATCAGACTTGAATGCAGCAGTAGGAGATCCTGACGGAGCAAGCGACCTGCCTTCTAAAGAAAACATAGACGATGATGTAACCAATATCAGAGTGACAAAGGAAGCTGCCATGGCTTATCTGGGTAAAGCTTATCTGTTCCAGGGAAAATATAATGAAGCTGCCAGCATATTGGACAAAGTTATCAGTTCAAACAAATATGGACTGTATCAAGGAGAATATGGCGATCTGGCACACGTAAAAGCAAATAATTGCAGAGAATCTATTCTGGAAGCACAAATGCGTAATGACCCGGAACAGATGTGGAACCAGTTTACTCAGCTATACTGTATGCTGGGATGGCGTTCCTCAATGCTCAATTTTGACCAGTCGGCCTCAGCCTTTTCACAAGGTTGCTACGGTTTCGGTAACCCTACAAAATCACTGTATGATGCATTTGTAGCTGAAGAAACTGCCGATGGTTACCGCTTGAACCAGACTATCATTACCTATAAACAATTGGAAAGTTTAGGAATCTCATTAAGAGACGGTAACATCATGGTAGGTAACGAAGGCTATTTTTCATGGAAATACCGCGCTCTGAAAGAAGATTGCATGTACGATAATCCGGGACTTCAGTTCTATCAATACATCAATTTGCGCTTCATGCGCTATGCAGAAGTCTTACTGATGGCAGCCGAAGCTCATGTACAGGCAGGAAGCGGACAGGACAAGGCTCTGAACTATATCAATGAAATCAGACAACGTGCACAGCTGGCTCCTTTGTCGACAGTTACCTTAGATGACATCAAGACAGAAAAGCGTCTGGAATTATGTATGGAAGGTGTCCGTTACCAAGATCTTATACGCTGGGGAGATGCCGAAGAAGTATTGAAAGAGCAAGGACACTATGTTCCTTCATTGGTTATGGACAAAAAAGTATCCGAAGAACCGACTGTAAAGAAAGAAGGCTTTGTCAATCAGCAAGGCTATGGATTTAAGAAAAACAAGAGTGAATTATTACCTATTCCTGAAAAAGAAATGTCATTGAATCCTAACATGACACAAAACCCAGGCTGGTAAAAAAGAATATAATCAATTAAAAATATTATAGTTATGAAAAAAATAGTATTATATGTAGGTGCATTTTTATTCAGTATCGCTGGATATGCACAACAAGCTTTATGGGGTGGGGGCGATATCGTTTCCCCCCAGATAAACAAAGATAATTCAGTAACATTCCGCATTCTTGCTCCTAAAGCATCTAAAGTAGAGATTGAAGGGGACTTTCTACCTGCGCAAAAAATCAAGACTCCTTTTGGAGAAGTAGAAGCTCCGGGAAGAGTTCAGCTGAAAGAAGGTAAGAATGGGGTTTGGGAATATACATCGTCTATTCTTCCAAGCGAAATGTATAACTATTCGGTATATGTCAACGATTTTAAAACAACCGATCCGAGCAACGTATACCAGAATCGCGATATTGCTACCATTACCAATTACTTCCTGATAGGAAACGGACAAGCTGATTTATACATGGTACAGGATGTACCTCATGGAACTGTATCGAAAGTATGGTATAACTGCCCTACACTGGGTATGGAGCGTCGTCTGACAGTCTATACTCCTGCCGGTTATGAAAGCAGCAACAAGAAATATCCAGTCTTATACTTATTGCATGGAGCCGGAGGAGATGAAAATGCCTGGGTAGAACAAGGACGTGCAGCACAAATCATGGATAATCTGATTGCTCAAGGTAAAGCCGAACCAATGATTGTAGTTATGCCTAACGGAAACGGTGCACAACAAGCAGCTCCGGGTGAAGCTCCCAACAGCATGGTTAAACCTCAGTTCATGAATCCTAAAACAATGGACGGAGAAATAGAGAAAGCTTTTCCTGATATCATAAAGTTTGTCGAAAAAACATATCGGGTAAAAAAAGATAAGAACAACCGTGCTATCTGCGGATTGTCTATGGGAGGATTCCATTCTCTGTATATATCAGCATATTATCCAAACAAGTTTGGTTATGTAGGTCTGTTCTCTGCTGCTACCAGCAAGCAAATCAACAACAAAAATACATCCGATGTATACGAGAACTTAGATCAGAAACTTGCTACCCAGTTCAGTAATCCACCTCGCTTGTATTGGATAGGAATCGGTAAAACAGATTTTCTATACAAGGATAACATTGACTTCCGTAAACAACTTGACGAAAAAGGATATAAATATACTTACGTAGAAACAGATGGAGGACATATCTGGAGAAACTGGCGTGTATACCTGACAGAATTTGCTCCTTTGTTATTTAAATAATTAATACAGACATGAAAAAAGAATTAATTATAGGAATGGCCTTTTCGGCAGCAATACTGAGCTCATGCGGTCCTACAACTCCCCAATTAGGAAAATCTCCCATCAATGAAGTCATCAATGCAATGACTCTGGAAGAAAAAGCACATCTGGTAATCGGTACAGGTATGGCAGGATTTTCCGGTGACAGTGCTGTTATCGGAAAAACTAAAAAGTTAGTACCTGGTGCAGCTGGAACAACTTACCCAATCGAACGATTGGGTATTCCGGCTGTCGTACTAGCTGACGGTCCTGCCGGATTGCGCATTGACCCCACTCGTGAAGGAGATTCAGCAACTTACTATTGTACACACTTCCCTATCGGAACATTATTAGCTTCTACTTGGAATCAGGAACTGGTAGAAAACGTTGGTAAAGCCATCGGTAATGAGGTTTTGGAATATGGAGCCGACGTTTTGCTGGCACCGGCACTGAATATTCATCGTAATCCTCTTTGCGGACGTAACTTTGAATATTACTCAGAAGATCCGCTGGTATCTGGAAAAATTGCTGCTGCTTATGTAAGAGGTGTACAGAGCAACGGAGTGGGAACATCCATCAAACACTTTGCAGTAAACAATCAGGAAAGTAATCGTATGGCTGTAGATGCGCATGTATCGCCAAGAGCCTTACGCGAAATCTACCTGAAAGGATTCGAAATTGCAGTAAAAGAATCGAATCCATGGACCGTAATGTCTTCTTACAACTATCTGAACGGAGTCTATACTTCAGAAAATCCAGAGCTGCTTACTACCCTTTTGCGTGATGAATGGGGATTTAAAGGTATGGTTATGACAGACTGGTTTGGAGGTAAGGATGCAGTAGCACAAATGGAAGCTGGAAATGACATGCTGCAACCAGGACTCGACAGACAGTATGAAGCAATAGTCAACGCAGTAAAAGAAGGAAAATTGGATGAGGCAATCTTAAACCGCAATGTAGAACGTATTCTTAACATGATTCTGCAAACTCCTCATTTCAAAAAATACAACTATTCCAACAAACCCGATTTGCAGGCTCATGCCAATGTTACCCGCCAATCGGCTACCGAAGGTATGGTTTTACTGAAAAACGACAATCAGACTTTACCATTGAATTCCAACATTCAGAAAGTTGCATTGTTTGGATGTACTTCGTATAATTTCATTGCAGGAGGAACTGGTTCTGGAAATGTCAACCGTGCCTATACAGTTTCTTTGCTCGATGGATTGAAGAATGCTAATTTCCAGGTAAACGATGAATTGAAAAACATCTACCTGAAATATATTGCAGAAGAAAATGAGCGCAATAAACCTAAAGGAGATAATCCATTAGTAAAATTCTTACCCACTCCATTACCTACTGAAATGGCTCTGTCAGCAGATCAATTAAGTAACTGGGCTGCTCAAACAGATATTGCATTAATCACTTTAGGACGTATGTCGGGAGAATTTGTTGACAGAAAGGTTTCTGATTTCAATCTATCAAAAGAAGAATCTAAATTGATCAACGATGTATGCAGAACCTTCCATGCCGCAGGTAAAAAAGTTGTAGTTATCTTGAATATCGGTGGAGTGATTGAAACCGATTCATGGAAAAATCTGCCGGATGCTATCCTCTGTGCCTGGCAGGCAGGACAAGAAGGTGGTAATAGTGTAGCAGATATCTTGAGCGGAAAGGCTTATCCATCAGGTAAACTAACAATGACTTTCCCTGTTAAATTTGAAGATGCAGCTTCATCTGCCAACTTCCCGACAGAAGGTGCTATGGGCAATCTGAGTAACATGGCCGATCCTAAAGAAAAGAAGTCTGATGTAAAACTGTGGGACTATACAGATTATGAAGAAGATATCTACGTAGGTTACCGTTATTTTGACAGTTTTGAAAAACAGGTTTCTTATCCATTCGGATATGGTTTGTCATACACAACATTTGAATACGGAAATCCAAAAGTGAAAACTGAAAATGGAATCTATACAGTAACCGTAGATGTTAAAAATACAGGCACACAGCCAGGAAAGGAAATCGTAGAACTTTATATTTCCGCACCTAAAGGAGGAGAATTGAATAAACCAGAAAAAGAATTAAAAGCATTTGCCAAGACTAAAGAATTAAATCCTGGCGAAACAACATCCGTTACAATGGAAGTAAAAGCATTCGATCTGGCTTCTTACAACGAGAATTCTTCTGCATGGGTAATAGACGGTGGTAATTATCAATTCTTGATAGGAGCTTCTTCACGTGATATCAAAGCTACATTAGATGTAGTAGTTACTGGTGGAGTTGAAAAGACTAATAATATATTGCATCTGCAAAGTCCTATCAATATACTGAAAAAATAACCCATTCTGATGAACACATGCTTTTCTACAAATAAGAATGTGGATATAGCATGAGCCATATCATCTTTGAGTACAGCAACTTAAAGATTGATAACAATAAATTTACAGCTGAACGATATACTGCCTCTGGTAATAAAATAAAAGCTGACAAGCACACCAGATAAAAAGTATATCGTTTTCAGCTGTGATTAGATTACTTCTCTCACACCTGATCTACGCCGCTTACATATCAACAAAGTAATATGATGACTAACCTTTAATAATGAAAATCGGATGTTGGAAAAGGTAAATTTAAGATTCAAACGGCTACCCAAATCTGTGAAGACTTCAGGTAGCCGTTTCTTTATTATGAAATATCTTCCATTTCAGCTGATTCTGCTTCACTAGGCTCAGATCCGGCTTCCACCTGTTCCCGATTTGGTGAAACATCCTTTCTTCGATATATTTGAGGTGTAACTCCATATTTATCTTTAAAGCAGCGGCTAAAGTAACGTGGAGAACTAAATCCCAAAATAGTAGATATATTGGCAATATTATATTCCGGATTATTTTTCAGTAATACAGCAGCCTTATGTAATCTAACAGTAAGAATCAAATCATTAGGAGTCTGCCCTGTTATTGCTTTTAACTTAATAAATAATTTAGTTCGTGCAATACACATTTCCCGGGCAAAATCATTCATACTGAAATCGCTGTCACCAATATGCTTTTCAATTACTTGCATAGCCTGTTCCACAAATTTCATATCCAATGGATTGGTTGCAATCATCTGAAAATTATTCTGTGGTTGCTTACTGAATTTCTCCTGTAAAACAATACGGTTATTTACCAAATTCTTACAACGGGCAAGTAATACGTTTATATCAAAAGGTTTAGTAATATAATCGTCTGCTCCAGTCTGAATACCCTCAAGCTTATATTCTATAGCAGTACATGCAGTAAGCAATACTACCGGAATATGGCATGTTTCGATATTTCTCTTTATTTCCCGGCAAAGCTCAATTCCTGTCATACCTTCCTCAAGCAGTACATCGCTCAACACAATATCAGGCATGTGCTCTTTAACAGCATCCAATCCGTCTTTTCCGTTAGAAACAGCTATGACATGATAATAAGGAGTGAACAATTCTATAAGCATATCACGTAAAGCAATATCATCCTCTACCAGAACAATCTTAAATTTTTTCTCTACATCAGATTCTGACATTGACCGAGTTTCCTGCTCCATTATTTCAATCTGCTGCATGTTTTCATGCGGTGTTCTTACAAAATCAGATTCTTTATTTTGACTGATTTCTTCTGGTTTAAAATGTGAATTACCCAAAGGAATACTAAACGAAAATGTGGAGCCTTCATCGGGAACACTAATCACTCCAATAGTGCCATGGTGAAGTTCGACAATTCCTTTTGCTAAAGCAAGTCCGATACCGGAACCTGCATTTTGGGAAGAGAGCGTCGCCGCCGTTTGATAAAAACGATTGAATATATTATTTTGCTCTTTTATGGGTATGCCACATCCATTATCAGCAACATCAACCACAACTTCATGTCCACGTTTAGCAACTGAAAGCGAGATTTCCCCTCCATTAGGAGTATACTTAAAAGCATTAGATAACAGATTATTAACGACTTTTTGAAGTTGTTTTGCATCGTACCACACATTAATAACATCATTTGACTTATTAAACTTAAAATTAATGTTCCGTGTAGTAGCATATTCTTGGAATAGCAAATAAGTAGCATGCAGAAACTCAACAATATTATGCTCACTTACCTTTACTTTCATTTGTCCCTGCTCCTGCTTACGAAAATCAAGTAGTTCATTGATCAACTCCTGAAGTTGTAAAGAGCTCTTATAAGTACGTAATATTTTATTATATACCATTGGAGCAATATTTTTAACCTGAAGCAACATCTCCATTTGTCCGATTATAATCGTAAGCGGTGTACGGAATTCATGAGATATATTGGTGAAGAAACGTAATTTCGACTGGTTAAGCTCTTCTATGTCCTTAATATAATTACGCTCATACTTTAATTCAGTTTGCAGCTTCAATCTTTTATTATAAGTACGGACAATATAAGTTATAATTAATGAGGCAGAAATAACATAAAGTAGATATGCCCACCATGTTTTATATAACGGAGGAAGTATTTTAATGTTAATACGATTACAAGCCTTCTCCTCTCCATCTTTTCCTACCGCTTTTACTACCAGCTGGTAATTTCCCGGCTCCAAATTAGTATAAGTAATTATACGTCCATTTCTCAAGGTTGTCCAACTATCAGAAAAATTCTCTAACCGATATACTATATTATCCTGATTAAACGATGAATAATTAGTAATAGCATACTGAATGCTGAACATTGACTGAGAAGCATTAAAAGTTAATTGTTCCGTCTGTCGCAATGATTCTTTTAACAAGCCTGTTTCATCACCTATTTGGACTTGCTTGTCATTTATGAACAACTTGAATGGAAATATCTGATAAGATAGCGACTGCAACTCCAGCTGCTGAGGATAAAAAGTCAGCAAACCGTCCACTCCACCTATATACATACGCCCATCGGATGCACGGAAAATAGCATTCTGATTAATAGCAGAAAGAGGCAAACTTTTTCCTACACTATAATTAGTAATTTGCTGAGTAGAAATATCCAGACACGACAATCCACGATCCGTAATTATAAACAACTTATCCGGTGTATCACTACATGCACCATATACGCAATTGCTTAACAGTTCATGAGTAGCTTCGCTATAGTTAATGAAACTATCAGTTTCTTCCTGATAAAGATCCAAACCACTTTCCGCCGTACAGAGCCATAACCTGTTACCCATATCCTCATAAATACAGTTTACACCATTACTACTCAAGCTATGTGGATTTTGCTTCTGGTTACTATATAACTTCAGACGTTTGGTTACAAAATCATAAGCATATGCCCCCTTCTCAGCACCGGCAATCCACAATATACCTCGATGGTCAATACAAAGATCAAGTGCAAATGAAATAATATCGCCCTCCTGACCTTCCTTAAATAAAGGAATAAAGACTGCCGTTTCAGGATTAAACTGATAAACACCATCATGAGTAGCCAATAAAAGTAAATCTTTATAAGGTATGATATCACATATTATATTCGATTTATGTGAAACCTGATCATGATAACTATAATGAGTAAAATGTCCCGAATTTATATCCAGCTTATTTAATCCTCCCAAATGAGTTCCTATCCACAGGCAATTACGCTGCTTATCAAAAAATACTGTCTTTACATTATTTTGGGAAATACTATTTCCTCCTTCGTGATATCTATACCACGAAAACTGTCCGGTTCTGGTATCAAGTTTATTCAGTCCACCACCTTCCGTAGAAATCCAAATATTATGATTTATATCCTCCGCCATTACTCCAACGATAGGAACACTCAAGCCAGCACCTTCATGCTCCGAGGCATTATAATGCCAATATATACTTTGAGAAGGATTAAAAAAATCGACACCTCCAAAGTAAGTTCCAATCCATATATTCCCCTGATTATCACATAAAAGGCTCCATACAGAAGTAGACGAAGCAAGCATATTCCGCGATGTATTCGGATAAGAAATAAAATTATCCGTAAGAGGCATATATTTATTCAGTCCACGGAAAGTTCCAATCCAAATATCTCCTTGCTTATCCTCACAAATATCTCGTACATAGTTTGCACACAATCCATCTAAAGAGCTATAATGATGTAACCCATTCTCAGAAAAAAGATACAATCCATCATTCAACGTGCCAATCCAGTATCGTCCTTTGCTATCCTTGAATATTTTTATAATTTCTTCATTATCGAACAATTGCCGAAGTTCTCTAGAATTTCTATCGTACAAATAACATCCTTCTTCTCTAGTACCTATAAACATAGAAGTTTTATCTACATAAAGACATGTAATTTGTACATCATGTGCAGGTAATGAATATACTTGGTTAAACCGAGCCCCATCATAGACATACACTGAATTGCCAAGTGCAATAAAGAGCAGATCGTTATAATGCATTGCCGACACATTATTTTGAATCAGATTCAAAAAACGTTCGCTTTTTGGCTCAAAAGCAGAAATACCACGAATGGTAAGAAAATAAACCATTCCCTTCTCATCACCCGTTATATCTCTCACATAATTGCTGCAAATACTGTATTCGTCATTCTGGTCATGCTTAAATACAGATATTTCATGCCCATCATAAAGATTGACTCCATTACGTGTACCAATCCATATCAACCCCTTTGGATCTTGGTAGATAGACATCACCGAATAATGTGACAAATCTTCTGTTGTACTCAAATGACGAAAAATAATATCTTGAGCAACAACAGAAAGATTAAAACAATGTACAACAAGCAGTATTATTACATAAAAGGACCTCATCATTTTAAATCTACAATCAAACAATTGAACGACAAATCCTTACAAATATAAGAATATTATATAAGGATAAGGAATAAGCTTAAAAAAAAAATATGATAAAATAGTCCATTTTTATACCTCATGAGTTCATTTTTCAATCTTTCAAGGGAAACATACAATACTTAAACTTAATATGGACGTAATAGCCCATACCTATATAGGTAAGTAAACTATATTTGCATCAACAAAAATCATTAACCCTAATTTTATTTAGTATGAAGAACTTATTATTAGTAGCCAGTACAACTTTTGTTTCTTTAGGATTTGTTTTCCACAGTTGCAATACTGAAATAAAAAAAGCTGATATCATTGCCGACAATGTGGAGAATGCAGTCAAACAGTACACAATACAAACTGACATTATTGAGAAAAGCGGAGAAATACTCAATCCACGCACTATTAATACAAAAGGAGAAATACAATACATCCCTACCGATGACTGGTGCTCTGGCTTTTTTCCAGGAAGTATGTGGTACTTATATGCGCTTACAAATGACACAAAATGGGAAAAACTAGCAGAAAAATATACAGAAGATCTTGATTCCATACAATACTTGACTTGGCATCATGATGTCGGCTTCATGATTGGCAGCAGTTATCTCAATGGTTATCTGCTAGGTAAAAAGGAATATAAAAATGTCATCGTACAGACAGCTAAAGCACTTTCGACTCGTTTTCGCCCTACCGCCGGAGTCATCCAGTCATGGAACGTAGACCGCGGATGGCAGTCACAACGTGGATGGGAATGTCCGGTTATTATTGACAACATGATGAATCTGGAACTGCTGTTCGAAGCGACAACATTATCCGGCGATTCTACATTTTATAATATAGCAGTAGCTCATGCTAACACAACACTAAAGAATCATTTCCGTAAAGATAACAGTTGCTGCCATGTGGTAGATTATGACCTTTCCAACGGTGAAGTACGAAAAAAACAAACTGCACAAGGTTATGCAGATGAGTCTGTATGGGCTCGAGGACAAGCTTGGGCCATTTACGGTTACACCGTTTGTTACCGATATACACACGATACACGCTATTTGGAGCAAGCGCAAAAAGTATACAATTTTATCTTCAACAATCCTAAATTGCCTTCAGACCTTATACCTTATTGGGATTACGATGCACCTAATATACCTAATGAACCACGTGATGCTTCTGCTGCCGCTGTAACTGCTTCAGCACTATACGAACTTAGTACATATCTTTCTGACAAAAAATATAAAGAAACAGCCGATAAAATTGTTGAAAACCTTAGTACACCAGCATATCGAGCAGAAATAGGAACAAACGGAAACTTCATCTTAATGCATTCTGTAGGAAGTATTCCTCACGGACAGGAAATTGATGTTCCTCTGAATTATGCCGATTACTACTTTCTTGAATGTTTGTTAAGAAAATCACGCTTAGAAAAAGGTAAGAGTATTAGATAAAAAATAAACTCCCAATAATATTATCATGAACACACATCATTCCTTTATTCGAGTAAAACGATTCATATCTCTACTGTTTTTGTCATTGATTTCTACGGCTCTGACATGGGGACAAATTACTGTAAAAGGAACAGTCATAGACGAAACTCAATTCCCTGTAGCAGGAGCCAATGTACTAGTCAAAGGTGAAAATACCGGTGTAATAACTGATCTCGATGGAAATTTTAGTATTCAAGTTCCTAAGAAATCGTCTATATTGGTTTTCTCTTTTATCGGTTTTGCAACTCAGGAAGTTACTGTAGGCAATAAAACTCAGTTAAATATTGTCTTAAAAGAAGACGGAGTAATGCTTAATGAAGTGGTAGCCATCGGATATGCTACTGTAAAAAAGAGTGATCTCACCGGTTCTGTAGAGAAAGTTGACATGGAAGACTTGAATAAAACATCCAGTCTTTCATTCGACCAAGCATTGGGAGGACGAGTTGCAGGCGTACAGGTCGTGTCAAGTGACGGACAGCCCGGACAAACCTCTAATATTGTTATCCGAGGAAGTAATACAATATCTGATGTTGCAGACGGAAATCCCCTTTACGTAATCGACGGATTCGCTACTGAAGATGCAAACGCCTCATCCATCAACCCTAATGATATCGAATCTATTGATATTTTAAAAGATGCATCTGCTACAGCCATCTACGGTGCTCGCGGTGCTAACGGTGTAGTCATTATCACTACCAAACGAGGAAAAGAAAGCGCTCCACGTATTACTTATAACGGCTATATTGCATACCAAACTCGTCCTAAATTTCTTGAGTTACTCCAAGGTAGAGATTTTGTTGAACTACAACAAGAAATCTTGACAACTGATGAAATGAACAAAACATATTTTTCATACGATGAGGTTTTAGGGCGTTACCAAACTATAGAAGACTATGATAATCGCCAGTCTACTAACTGGCAAGACCTGGTTTTCCAAGGAGCTCCTATGACAAGCCATTACGTTTCACTAACCGGCGGCTCTCAGAAAACAAAATACAGTTCAAGTATTTCATATTACAACCAGCAAGGTACAATTATTGAGTCATCATATGAAAGCTTAAAAGCGAGACTTACACTCGACCAACAGATTTCCGAAAAAATCAAATTTGGAGCCAGTGTCAATTTTTCAAATAATACTTCTGTTGGTTCTGCTCCTTCACAAGGTGGAGGACAAAGTACACAGTATTTTCTTTATCAAGTATTAGCCTACCGCCCTTTGAAATACCGTTCATCTGATGATATTTACGCTATAATTGATGATAATGGTGGTACATATCCTTACAACCCCATTAAAACAATTGAAAATACATATTCTACTATTCGCAACCGCCAGCTCAGTTTCAATAGTTATTTAAATTATAATATATTAAAGGATTTATTATTTAAAGTTACATTTTCGTATACATGGCGTCAAGACCAGACTAAAGAATATTACAATGCGGATACATATTATGGTGATCCACTTTATTCATCTAACGGAAGCAATGGAAGTTTCAGCTTCAAAGAATGGAACAGTTGGTCGAACGAATACACTTTAACTTATAAGAAAAAAACAAAAAAAAGTCATAATATCAATGCGATGCTAGGAGCATCAATATCCAGCCAGTTAATCTCTGTTTTGGGATCTAAATCGGTAATGGTTCCTTGGGATTACATGGGAATATGGGGTATTGATGAAGGAACTCCCCTATCAATAACATCCAATCAGGTGAAAAACAACCTATTGTCATTTTTCGTCCGTTTTAATTATGACTGGAAATCACGTTATCTGCTAACAGCAACAATGCGCGCAGATGGGTCTTCCAAGTTCATCAAAAACAAATGGGGATACTTTCCTTCTGCATCTGCTGCCTGGCGTATATCTGACGAGCCCTTTATGACACGTACTTCTTCATGGCTATCCAGTCTTAAACTACGCCTAGGATGGGGAGCTACCGGTAACAACATTACCCAAAATGCTTATCCGTCAAATTTATTGTATGCAAGCAACCAAAATTATGCCTTTGGTAATGCAATGACTCCAGCCATCTATATTTCACAAATGGCTAATCGTGACTTAAAATGGGAAACAACATACCAAACTAATCTCGGAATTGATTTTGGTTTATTCAACAACCGCATTAATGGTAGCATTGACCTCTATAATAAAGATACGAAAGATCTTCTACTCTATGCTGATGTTCCACCATCAATAGGTTTCACCCAAGTTCAGCAGAATATAGGAAGTATTAATAACAAAGGATTGGAAATCACTATCAATACAGTTAATTTGCCAGGTGGTGGAAACAAATTGAAATGGACAAGTAGCTTTAATATTTCTTTTAATAAGAATAAAATCACAGCTCTTTCTGACGGACAACTTAGTCGGAAAGCAGGTATCCGATACCCTAATATACCCGACTTATACATCTGTAAAGTAGGTGAACCTTTGTCTGAAATGTATGGCTACGTGTACGACGGAGTATATCAGTACAGTGACTTTGATGAGGTAGCTCCTAATGTATTTGTTTTAAAACCTGAAGTACCCAATAACACAAACGAACGTGCCAACATACGACCGGGAGATCCAAAGCTGAAAGACTTGAATGGAGATGGCAAAGTAACAGCAGAAGATCAGACTGTAATTGGACATGGTCTACCTATCCATACAGGTGGATTTACAAATAAGTTCGAATACAAAGGATTCGACTTGAGCATCTTCCTGCAATGGTCATATGGCAATGATGTAATAAACTACAACCGTGTGAAACTTGAAGGTCTTGCAGAACGCCATATCAACCAACTCAGTTCTGTTAAAGATCATTGGACACCTCGTACACTCAACGAAGACGGGACCTATACAGAAGGTAATTATACCAACTATCTATGGGCAGTAAAACGCGGGCTAACTAATATAAACACAAGCCGTGAAGTGGAAGATGCCTCATTCTTACGTCTGAAAAACATTCAATTAGGCTATAACTTTCCAACCAAACTGCTGAAATCAGCCCATTTATCTTCACTCCGTATTTATGTAGGAGCTGACAACCTGGTAACATGGACAAAATATACAGGATACGACCCAGAAGTATCTACCCGCAATTCATCAATGACACGAGGTTTCGATTATTCAGCATACCCTAGAGCTACAACGTTTACTTTTGGAGTAAACCTAGGTTTATAAAAACATAGCTGTACAACAAAAAAACGAAAAGAATATGAAGAAGATACTCTATATATTAAGCATAATGATAACTTTTTCCTCATGTAATTTTTTAGATACAGAAACATATGATTACCTCAATGAGGACAATATCTATCATGATGAAAAGAGCTGTATGGCAGGACTTGCCGGCATATATGATGTACTAGGAGCAAATGGATGCTATGGACAGATGTTATGGGCTGATCTTGATGCCGGAACTGATATTTTAGTTTATAACCGTGAATTTGGAAAAGACTATATCAACACCTATAATTATAATTACAATAACACCGACAACTCACTTAAGACAGCATGGATTGCTTTATATGAAGGTATAAACCGTGCTAATGACTACATTGATGCCGTATCTAACCGAAGTAATGAAGAGTGTGGAGGAAGCAAGAATAAAGCAATGTTTCTTGGAGAGGCTAAAGCATTACGAGCTATTTATTACATGAATCTCGTTGCTTTTTGGGGAGAAGTACCTTTACGTACTAGTGCAACCAAGGATCTTAGTACACAATTATTAAAAAAATCACCACAACAAGATATCTACGAACAAATTATCAGCGATTTGGAAGCTGCAGAATCAGGTTGTTTGAAAGCAACTGAATTAAATACTCCAGGACGTATTTCACAAACTGCAGTTCAGGCGTTACTAGCTCGTGCCTATATGTGGCAATCAGGCTATCCCGTATATGCCAATACATGGGACAAGGCTCTAGAGTACGCTCGTAAAGTACGCGACAGCCAAATCCACCATTTATATCCAGCAAGTAATGGAGTAAATGGCTACCAGACTTACTTCATCAATATGTGCAGCAATAATTATGATTTGTCTGTACGTGAAAGCATGATTGAGGTTGAGTTTTATGGAAACGGACAAACCCAAACAAACGAAGCTGGAAGATTAGGGTTGTATATAGGCGTTACCCAGCAATACACTTCAGAAGATGTACCATATGCTTACGGACTTTATGATGCAACAAAGTATCTGTTCAGACTATATGAATCAGGAGATGCCCGCCAATGGTGGAACATTGCCGACTATAAATATGTAAACAACGGAGGTGTAGTGACTGAAGAACCTCGTACTACTGCGGAAAAGCAAAAAGAAGACGGAAATGCAGCGAAATGGCGTGCAAAATATATCCCAGAGCGTCCACTATCACGTAATAACTCTTCTATAAACTTTCCTATCATCCGTTACGCCGATGTTCTGCTTATGATAGCCGAATGTGCCAATGAAGTAAATAATGGTCCTACTCAGGAAGCTATCGAAGCCATCAACCAAGTAAGAAGACGTGCTAATGCCTCGACAGTAGAATTAGGCGACTTCGATTATAACAGCTTCAAAAAATTCTGTTTTGAGGAACGTACTCGAGAGCTTTGTTTCGAGGTTCCACGCCGTATGGAACTTCGCCGGCATGGAGCAACTTTTTTCGAAAATCAGATTAACATATTAAAAGACCAGTCGCTCAACGAACAAAACAAAATGATTGGTTATGAACTGACAAGTGTTAAAGCTGTACCGGCCATTAATTTCGCGCCCAAACATATTTATTATCCAATTCCTCAGGTAGAACTTAATACAAACCCAATATGCGGACAAACCGAAAACTGGTAATACCCGTGTCAAACATTAAGATATATTTATTATGAAAGGCAGCAAACTTTATATAGTATTCATCATGGTTACAATGTTTCTCACTGGTTGCAACCCTGATAATGTAGACAATGTTACATTTGATGTATCTATTGCCGATTGTACTAACCAAATTCATACAGGTAGAGAAGTAACCTTCTTATTCGAAGGTAATCCAGACTACATTACCTTCTATTCTGGTGAGAACGGTAATAGTTACGCCAACAAAGACAGAACCACTGTCACCCTAAACTCTCTTACTTTAGAGGCTTCATTTAAACAACAATACACAGATAAAGAATATTACAATAAAGAATTAATTCATGTATATATCTCTGAAGACTTTAGCGGAAACTATACTGTAGAGGGAATAAAAAATAGTCATTGGACAAAAATTTCAGGGCAGGAAGCAGGACAACTCATCGTACCGGCTCCTCCTACCAGTTCATCAGTAACGACAGAAAGCACATATAATCTCGCTAAATATGCAGATAAGAACTTCTACGTCGCATTCGAATATAATGCTCCCAAGCGTGAAGAAGTACCTGAGTCTGATGGAAACGGAAAATATGTACAAGCACCACGTATAGACGTCCAATCACTGGTTCTTAAAAAAGAAACAGCCGACGGACAACAGGTAGCAATGAGCAATACAGCTACTGACTGGGGATTTCAAATCGTATACGAGAATTCAGAACAAAAGGGAAGCTATCTGGTAAACGATGAATCCCTCCTTTTCCAACCTCAGAAAAACTTGGAACACAACGATGATGACATTATTGTGTGGATGGTCAGCCAGAATCTTGTTCCGAATTCAGTATCACCTGACAGAGGAACAGCTATTAAAGGAACTGATGTGGCACTTTCAAGTTATACATACACTTATTCTCAACCAGGAGTATATACGGCAACCTTTATAGCAACCAACGCTAACATGTGGAATTCAAAACAAACAATTAAAGAAATTACATTTACTGTTTCAGAATGACAAATATACGATTTTTTATCATATTACTCATTTTATCAGGGGAATGGCTATTCACTGCGTGCGGAGATGAGACACCGGGAACAACCAAACCTAACGAACAATCTCCAGTCACACCCCAACCCGATCCCGAGAATCCTACAACTTACGAAACCAGTCGGTTGTGGACAGAGTTTCTAAATGCCGGACAGACAGGAACAGAATCTACTTTACTTGATTTTTCATACGCAGGTTATAAACACGGAGAGAAATCAATCCCCGACGTCAGTTATAAAATCTTCAACATTGAAGACTATGGTGCTATTCCCAATGATGGGAAAAGCGATCGTCAAGCACTAATAGAAGCAATAAATGATGCTCAAAAAAATGGGAATGGTGTTATCTTGTTCCCAGCCGGACGTTTCGATCTCCGTCCCAAAGATGCTCTTAACGAATCAATTGTAATTGATGCAGATAACATTGTATTACGTGGAGCCGGATGTGAAGAAGGCGGGACAGAGATTTTCATGGAATACCCTAATCAATCAGTCGACGGTTCGCTTTGGAATACTCCGGAGCTGATTTCCTTCCGCTATGTACGAAGTTCTGACACACAATTAGCAAACATTACGGCAAACACTCCTCGTGGAGGTTTCTCCGTAGAGGTCAGCAACACAAGTGGAATGACTGTAGGACAAAGAGTTTTTCTCAAACTAAAAAACAATGCTCCGGAACTAATAAATCAAGAGCTCTCTCCTTATAAAGCAGATGCCGCATGGACTGAACTGAATAATAATGGTGTTCAAGTCATAGAGTATCATAAAATTGCAAAAATATCAGGCAGAACAGTAACTTTTAAAGAACCCATTATGCACGCAATAGACAGTCAATGGGGATGGACATTGCACAATCACTCCTGTCATACAGGAACCGGAGTGGAAGATATCGCTTTCGTAGGGAACTTCAATGAAGCGTTCTCACACCACCTTAATGCTTTACACGACAGCGGATACCGCCTCCTGACCATCTGGCGTCAAGTAGATAGTTGGGTACACCGTTGCCGATTTACAAATGTAAGCGAAGCATTAAGCGTAATGCAAAGTGCCAATGTTTCGGTTCTTAGCTGTACAATAACAGGCAATGGCGGACATTCTGCTATCCGGTCACAGGCTTCTACGGGAGTATTCATAGGTAAAGTCGATGACAAAGCAGGGCAATTTCATTCAGTAGGAGTATCAAAAACAGCCATAGGAACTGTTTTGTGGAAAAACACGTGGACTGCTACAACTTGTTTCGAATCTCATGCCAATCAACCACGAGCAACCCTTTTTGATGCATGTAAAGGTGGTTTTATATCTGCTCGTAGTGGAGGTGATGAATCAGCTGCTCCCAACCATTTACGTGATCTGGTTTTATGGAACTTTGACGAGATAGATTCTGGAGAACAGAATTTCAATGTATGGCAACGAAACACACGTTGGCTCATGCCTATAATTGTAGGTCATCACGGCAGTAAAACAACCTTTATTCCAACTCAGGTAACAGCTGATGAAGGCAATGGAACAGCAATGGAACCACTCTCTCTCTATGAAGCACAATTAGAGAATCGGCTAGGTATGACACCCCAGTGGCTAAATGATTTAAAATGATACAAATCAATGAATCTGTACTCAAAATGACACTATAATGAACGTAAGTGCACCTGAATTTTATACAGAATCTACATCTTTGCAATAGACAAACGACCTTAATAATGAATATTATGATACGATTTAAAACATTATCTTTATTATTACTAATTATTATCACCTCCTTTATATCAGGAGGTTGTAATGACGAAAATACGATACAACCAAAGCCTCAGCCCTTAGTTCTGCAAGGTCAAGCATACACATTCGATTCTGAAAATGGAACTATATGGAATGGGGCACAAGAAATCGGGGTATTTTTGATTGATTTTGACAAAAAAACAATCATAGAGGAATACGCCAATTTAAAATATTTCGCAGATAATCGTACTTCAAGCGGATATTTTGTTCCTGAAGGTGAACCAGTATATCTTAAGGAACAACAGAAAGTAAATGCAATAGCATATTATCCTTATAAGGATATTAACACCCTTACTAACAACTCTGGTTCCCAATACTTATATCGATTGGACTTAAGCAACCAAAAGAACTTAAAACCTGACGCTTTTTTGTATGCAGATAATGCAAAAGAACTAAGTAGTACGAATTACAAAGCAACATTGGAACTTCGCCCTGTACTTAGTATGGTAAAACTTACTTTTACACAAAGTGCAGGTATCAGCGAAGATCGTCTCAAGAAAATGACTCTTAAACTGAAAGGAATGCCTTCGAAAGCTGATTTTGATTTATTACTTGGAGATTTTATATCTACAACAAAAGAAGATAACGAAATCGTTATAGATGTAAAAGATGACCTGACTGCCAATATCATATTATACCCTTCAGCTCTTGCAGAAAATGCGACCTTGGAGGTAACTATTCCTGCCGAAGGAAACGAAAAGGAAATAATAACATCATGGAGTCTTAACAATGTAATTTCTGAAATAGAAGAAAATACTCAATATTTCATTCTTGCCAAAATCTCAGCAGAAGGAATAACTGGTGAACTTACGGGTAAATCTCTTATCTATATTCAAGACTGGAATACAGATGAAGACATAAACGGTAATGCCAATCCAGATAAACCACAATCGGTTAATTTAGCTACAAACGGAGATTTCGAAGAATTAACAAGTATAAGTGTATCCAATTCTGTACCAACTTCCGCAAAAGTATGGTATGGACTGAAAAACAACGATAACTTCCTAGCAGACATATATAAAGACAGTAAACAAGGAAACGTTGCTCATATGAAATGTAGCAATAGTTTAACGTGGTATAAAAATTATATCGGACATACAATGGCCAACGCTAAATCGAAAAGCTATCGGCTTAAGTTTAAAGCATCCACATTAGAAAGTACAAAACAAGCAAACATGCAAGTATATATACGCATCAATAAAGCAGACAATTATTTCTTTGTACTAAAAGATGCAGACCAAACAAAAGCATGTGCAGCCCAAGTAATAAGTTTAAGCAAAGAATGGACTGAATATACAATTGACTTTGACTTTACCCAACAAGTAAATACAATATGGGGAAGTGGTATTATAATATCATCTACAACGGAAGAGGATCTCAAAAATTTCTATGTAGCATTTGTAGCCCAAAACGCAGACGTAGATTATTATTTGGATGACATAACATTAGAAGAGTTAAATTAAATGCAATCAATTTACATAACAAAACCAATAATTCTTTTTATCTATGAAAAAGTGTAATATTATTATGGCTTTAGCTGCAACCACAGTCTTCGCAGCATGTAACAACGACAATGAACTTGTACAGCAAAAAGTTTCTGGTGAAGAAGTTAATTTCTTTATCGACAATGCTCCTATTACCCGTACTTCGGTTAATACTTCTGATGCCTCAACTAAATTTGTAGAAAACGACCAGATTGGTATCTATGCTACCGGCGGAGCTACTGCCAGCAATGTAGGTTATCAAGTGGGGTCCGGATCGGATGGTGCATTATCTCCAATTTCAGGAACAATCAACTGGAGTAGTGAAGCTGCGGGAAACTTCTATGCATATTATCCTTATGCATCAACTCAATCAGCAACAGGAAAGGTTACTTTTACCGTAAGCAACCAAGATACAGAAGCAAACTTTAACAAAAATGATTTTTTGACAGCAAGTACAACCGACGTCACTTATCAATCTCCTATTAACTTCAAATTTGCTCATGCTCTTTCTTTAGTGCAAGTTTCTTTATCTGGTGACTATGCAAGCAATGCTACCGCCGTTACTATCGCAGCACAGCCTACTGTAGAATGGACCTATGCAAATAACACACTTGCAACAAGCGGTGAAGCAACAACTATTAATATGTGGAAAATATCACCCGATGCTCAAGAATATTGGGCAATGGTTCCGGCACAGACTATTAGCAATGGAACAGTTCTCTTCACTATTACTACTAGTGGTGACACATACACATATAAACCAACTAGTGATATTGAAATAAAAACAGCCCACAGCAAGAAGTTTAACCTTCAGCTAGGTCCTAACGCAACTGTAACTTCGATTGCTACTGATATCAATACAGACGGATGGACAGAAGACACAGAAGAAAGCGGTGATACTGAAAAAGTAGAGCTTCCTGCTGTTGAACTCATTTCGGAAACAGCCGGAATGTTTACTGCTGAAACTGCTATTACAGAACAAACTTCAAAACAGAATTGTGTAGAAGGATGGAACACCGTTACCGGTAGTGGTGCAAATGCAACTATCCAATTTGATGAGGCTGAAAATGCAGTTTCATTATCAAGCACAAGTGGAAGCTGGTATAACGCAACTCTTTATTACTGCACAAAAGAAAATGCAGCCACTGCAAGTAAATATACCCTTACATTCGACCTGAAGGCTAGTGAAGCATGCGATATCCAACTAGCTTTAATGCCTTGTATCGTAGATAATTTATATTTCGTTCAAGACAATAGCAGTTTAAGCCCAGTAAGCTATAGTTCAGCAACAACAGAATGGATTACCAAAACCTTGACCTTTGACCTGTCAAAAATAAAAAACAAAACGACTTCTGATGCTGAACTTAGAACAGCTACAACGGAAGATCTTGCCAAGGTTCTGGTTTACTTCACTCCCAAAACAAAATCAGAAGCAATACTTTATATTCAAAATGTTAAATTGGTAGAAAAGAAATAATATTCATCAAAACAGATTCCAAGAGCCTGTTTATTTCTACTCTAAACAGGCTCTCTATTTTCACTGAACACTTCTAACCTTTACATCATGAAACGACTTACCCTATTTTCTCTCCTTTCACTATTCGCTAGCAGTACACTTCTGGCACAAGAATTAACATTCATCGAAACCAGCCACGATTTCGGAGCTATCAACGAAGCAGATGGTGAAGTACACTATGACTTTCACTTTACCAATACAGGCAATGCTCCTTTGGTCATCAAGCAAGTCATTACCGGATGCGGCTGTACTTCTGCCAAGTGGAGTGAAAAACCTTATGCCCCCGGGGATAAAGGCGTTATTCGGGTTTCATATCATCCTGAAGGAAGAAAAATGGAGAAGTTCAGTCAGGTAACAGAAGTTTTTACGAACCTTCCTAATCCAGCGACACTTACAATCAGTGGAAGTGTTACATTGGTGAAACACCCTTATGTCAACTACTTCGACCCGACAAAAGGTGAACGTAAAACGCCAAAAACTTTTACTCCTAAAGATGACTACGAACTGGTACTCATGCGTGTCCGCCAGAACCTCTACGAATCCACTCCTGTAGAAACCATGGATAAAAACGCAACCAGCTTAATGAAACTGATGACTCCCGAAGGTATTTGGCCACAGATAGATTATAAATGTTTCTTTCGAACCAACTGGGAACCTGCCGATCACCTGAGCCGCATCAAACGTATGGCCATGGCTTATACCTGTCCCGAATCATCTCTTTACGGCAATCAGGTTCTTTTCCGAGCAATTGACAAGGCAGTACGTGCATGGAATGAATATAAACCAACCTCATACAACTGGTGGTACAATCAAATTTCTGTACCTAAGATAATGGCAGACATACTTGCATTGATGGAAGCAGGTGAGTCTAAACTGTCAGACGGAGCAGTTCATGGTTTCATGGAAATGATGGAACAAAGTGATCCACGCAAATGGACCGGAGCCAATAAAATGGATATTGCTATCCATCATCTAATAAGAGGGTGTGTTCTGAAAAATGACAGTATCGTAAGTACCAATGTAAAAGAATTTTTTGAGCCAGTATGCATCACAAATGGAGAAGGAATTCGTGCTGATATGTCTTACCAACAACACGGGACACAATTATATATTGGTGGTTATGGAAGTGTCTTTGTAGATAACATTGCAAAAACAGCTGGGCTTTTTACTGGTACTCGTTTTGCTTTAAATGACGAACAAATCAAATTATTTTCTGAATTTGTCCGCAACACTTATCTGAATGTATTCCGTTCACACTACATGGATTTCAGTGTCTGCGGTAGAAGTGTCAGTCGTGCTAAAACACTTGATCCAGGCAATTATGCTTTTCTTTTCAATAAGATGAAGGAAATAGATCCGACACATGCTGATTATTATGATATGGCCTCCCAGCGCTTCTCCCAAAACAATAGTACCATTGGGCGCACACATCATAATCAGATGTTCTATCTGTCGGACTATATGCTTCATAACCGTAAACGCTTTGATTTCTCCGTACGTGCCGTATCCAACCGGACTTGCCGATCAGAAAGCGGAAACGGTGAAAACTTGTTAGGTACTTACCTCAGTGAAGGAGCTACCAATATACGAGTAACCGGTGATGAATATTATAATATTTTCCCCGTTTGGGAATGGGATAAGATTCCAGGAACTACAACCCCAGCAGGTGAAGTCGAAAACCATAATGACTGGGGAGTAGCAGGTACTGCCGAATTTGTAGGAGGAGTTTCAGACGGACTTTACGGAGTAATGGCATACGGAATGAATGATTATGGAATGAAGGCTAATAAAGGTTGGTTCATGTTCGACAATGAAATTGTATGTCTTGGCTCAGGAATTGAAAGCCAGACAGATAAAGATATTAACACCAGCATCAATCAATGTCATTTAGTCGGTGACGTATATGCAACAACCGCCGGGAAAATGGGTAAAATGATTCCCAACAGTCGTCTTGACTCTGAATTCAGCGGATGGATATGGCACAATAAAATAGGTTATTTCTTCCCTGATAGTATTTCCATGCATTTAAAAAACGAACAGCAACAAGGAAAATGGTCGAAAATAAATTTCAACCAATCCGACCAGCTGGTAAGCATGCCTGTTTTCAATTTATATGTAAGCCACGGAAAGAAGCCAAAAGGAGAAAAGTATGCCTACTACATAGTACCAGGAATTGCATCACCTGCTTCTCTCACCGCATACAATCCCACCAATGTTCCTATTATCAGCAATGAAGCCAATCTTCAGGCTGTATACAATCAGCAGTTAGATATTCTTCAAATTATATTTTGGGAAGCGGGTACGCTTCAGCACGGTCAAATAAAAGTAGAAGCGGATGTGCCTTGTGTAGTAATGATAAAAGGTACTACAACTTATAGACCAGAAGTTCTGTTAAGTGATCCCACTCAAAAGAATAAGCTAACCTACGGAAAAGAAGTTAGAGTAATTAAATTGGATGGTTCTTCTCAAAACAGCTAAAGAGAAAAAATTAGCACTCTATACATTTATTAATTTTTTATCCGAAGTTAAGAAAGAGCCAATGACGGATTCATATTATATAACAAACTAATAAAAACGATTTTTATATTATGGTTAATTTTTCACTCGAAGGTAAAGTAGCTCTTGTAACAGGAGCTTCTTAC
>OGFN01000062.1_pt1 | contig 68432 bp, 60 predicted proteins | sample 1570921 | NCBI WGS metagenome assembly OGFN01 (sample SAMEA2581940, study PRJEB24529) | metagenome | biome: Human gut stool | place: China | collected 2011
GGCCATCCTTGGCTTTTTGTCCGTTTTGTTGTGTTGTCTGGTCGCATGGTTAGGCGGCCTCTCGAATATCTCCAGAGGCCAATGTGTTCCGGGAACTCCGCTTCCTATATCAGCGTTCTCTATATTCTGGTGCCTCCATTATCCTCCCATACCACTGCCGAGATCTTCTCCCAGATCGCAGGCATAGCACCACTCCACCACATCGCCGTTATTCAGTTGGTAGCGGGAGCAGCCGTAGTTAGGAAACCATCCGTTGACGGCATACATTCAGCCGGAGAGCTTCCCTACATCGAACTCGTACAGATTGTGAATACCCTCGATATAGGCACTGTTATACACCGGCGTAAAGCTGGACTCCATGTGTATCTTATTTGCCTTGCAGACACGCTGCAGTACATCGTAGACACTTTCGCCGTCGCTGAACGTTACCTCTGTGGCTGGAAGGATGATACCGTCCTCCGGCACAAGGGCTTTCTTGCTCTCAACGCACTTATCAATATTGTCCAAGATCGTCTCGCAAGAGATGGATATGATGCAGGTATACTTTGTGTCCGCATCCACATCGCTGTCCTGTGGCTCTACAGGAGCCGGTTTTCCCTCCGGCACAGGTCAGCAGGAGCAGTGCCAGAAGCAATGTGCACAGAGGTTTGGATCGCCGCATATCACTTCACCTCAATATCCGTCATGTCGAACAGGCGTGTCTGGCCCTGCCGGAAGCGGTCGCAGGCGGCCAGTGCGTAGAAGCCCTGCTCGGTAGCCATACCTCATCGCTGTGACGGAAGCCGCCGCCCTCGCAGGCAAAGGCGCACAGGCCGTCCAGCGGGGACGCGCCGTTTTTTACGAAGCGGCTGTCCGCTGCGGAATCAATGCCCAGCGCCGTCAGAGCCACGATGACCTGTGCGCAGGACTCGCTGTTGGCCGCGCCCCAGCTCATGAAGCCGCCATCGGCCTGCTGGGCATCGGACAGATAGGTCAGCGGCGCGTCAACTGCCGCCTTGATGTCTGTCTCCTCCTGATAAGGGGCCAGAGATGTCAGGGCCATGGCGGTCATGTCCACATCGGATTCGTCGCCCATCAACGCCCAGCCGCCGTCGCTGCACTGATAGGAGAGAATCTCCGCCACCAGTCCCTCGCAGGTGGTCTGCTCCTCGCCATCGGCGCACTGGGGAATATCGTAGCCATGGCAGTCCAGCGCGATCAGCGCCCAGATGGGGCCGTTGGTACCCTGTGCCCGCAGATAGGCCATGTCGGTTAGGCCCGCCGTCAGATCAACGCCCGCCATGTTGGCGGCATTATATCCGGCAGCCGTCAGGCCCAAGATGGCGCGGGAGTTCTCAGTGGATTTCGCGTGGTGCAGCCGCACGGAACCTGCTTGCTTGACATAGTCCTCTACCGTCTGCTCATAGCTCTGCGCAGTCTCATCACTGAGAAGTCCGGCACGGCTCAGGCCGATCACCGCCCACTCGCCGCCAACAGAGCCTGCGGAAAGCGCATCTTGCTCTTGTAGATATTTACCCGTTTCACGGTAGGCGGTCTGCCATGGTGCCTCCTCTGTCTTTGCGCCGCAGCCGGTCAGCAGCACCAGCAGGAGCAGCAGCGCAATGGAATGTTTTTTCATAGGCGTCTTCTCCTTGCAGAAATGTTTTTTTGCCGTCAGTGCGGCTTACCCACCGTACAATGCGCACGGTGGGCAAGCTGGGGAGGTCATTTCATATCCGGGTTATTTCCGTGTACCACTATGATTTATTGTTCCACCGGGAACTTTGACAGCTTTCCGTTTGCTACACGGTAGATCAATGCAGCATCCGTCGTGTTCACGACACCATCACCATTTACATCAGCTGCCAAAAGTTGATCCGCAGACAACTGATATTTTCCATTTGCATAACGGTAGACAATGGCGGCATCCGTGGAATCGACTTTACCATTCCCATTTACATCACCGTATTTGACCTCGGTCTGGTCCCCAATGGTCAGGGTCAGGGTAGTCATGGGCTTATCGCAGTGGACGCCGTATTCCATCTCCAGGGTGTCGCTGTTTTCTCGGTTTTGGTACATGGCGTAGGGGAAGGTGATCTGGAAGTCGGTATCACTGGCCTTCAGCGGCTTATCGGACCAGGTGACATACTTTGTCACATCGCGGGTCATGCCGTTGGCGTAGTAGGCCGTTACCTGCATACCGGTGGGGTCGAAGGTGTCTTTTACATTGTAGGTCGTCTTGTCCGGCAGCTTCGTGACCTCGATGCGTTCAATGGTGCTGCCCACGGCCATCAGGTAGGCGGAGTCGTTTTTGAAGTAGATCGTGCCGTACTCATCCATGATGGGGCTGCAAATGGCATACTGGGCCTGTGCGCCGCTGGGCGTGAAGATGTTGTAGGGCGTCGTATAGGTCTCCGTCTGACCGCTGGCCGTGTAGGTCTCCATGGTCTTCAGAGACACCTCGGTTTGGCCGGGCTTGTCCTCCAGCACCCGGAGCTTGCCGGGGGTGAAGTTATCGAAGAAGTACACATAGACGCAGCCTGTCTCCTCCATATAGGCCGTGGTCAGAACACCGCTGGTCTGGGGATAGCCGTGGGTGCGTACCGTATAGGCAATCTCCCAGTTGGGGATGTCGATGACCGTAAGGTTATGGCCACTGTATGCGCCGAACTGTGCCGTGCCGGAGATGCCGATATAGGCCCGCCCATTGTAAATGGTGGGTGTGCAGGTGGACATGGCGGGATTGGCAGGATCGTCCGCATAGTTGTAGAGCTTCAAGGTGCGGACATCCTCAATGGTACCCTTTTCGTCCACAGTGGCCTCGTAGAAGTAGCCGCCCTTGCTGGTGAAGTAATACTTGCCGTTGTAATGGGTGATAGAGCTGCGGATGTCGCCGGTCACATTCATCTTGTAGGAGGACAGCAGTTCGCCGGTCTTGGGGTTAAAGGACAGCAGACTGGGCTTGCCGGTGGTGTAGCCGGAAGCGCCGTCATCCGTGCCGATCAGCAGGAAGTCGTCGCACACATAGGCACCGGCCCAATAGAAGCCGCCCTTGCTGGTGTAGTACCAAGTGGGGAGCTTTTCTTCCATCGTCTGCGTGGGGTCCTCGTCGGTGGCGCTCAGGCACACATAGTGGGCCTCGTTGATCTCGCCTACCCAAAAACCGGTGTAGATGTAGCCATCGTGATAGACAATAGAGCTGTTGGGCTGACCGCCGATGGAGTCCCGATAGATCCACAGGGAGTCCAGGGTATTGGCGTCGAACGCCTGGATCGTGCCGTCAGACAGGCCCACGAAAATCATGCCGTTGGCGTAGGTGGGCGGGTTGATGGCGAAGCTGGAGTTGTGATCCATGGGCTTATCAATGAGAATTTCGCCGGAGATAGCATCCACCTTGTAAATGCGGGAGCCGGAGTAGGTGTAGATGGCACCGTCCACCAAAATGGGGCAGCCGCAGGCGTTCACATCGTAGCCGGATCCAATGGAGGTAGCCCAGTACAGCTCGGCATCCTTGGCGTAGACCGGCATCTTGTAGTCCACCACACCGTTATTCTCATTGTTTTGGCGTAAGTGGGGCCACGCAGAATCGAAATTGATGAGCTTGTCGTTGGCTGGAGCCTTCTTTAGCGTAATGGTCAGTGTACCGTCCTTGTCGGGGGCGGTATAGTGCTCCACCGTTTGACCGATGTACCCGGCGCAGGTGGTAGTGTAGGAATAGCTGGCACCGGGGGTCAGGCTGTAGGTGCCGTTTTTCTCCACGATGCGCTTGCCGTTCAGGTCGTTGGTCAGGAACACCGTGGCATCCGCCGGGGTCGTTTGGATGGTCAGTTGGATGGGGTCACTTTTCTGAACATGGACGGTATAGGTCAGCTCAATGCTGCCGGTATCTGCGTGGCAGACCTGTACCGAAATATCCTCATTATAAAGGTCTGTGTTCAGGACCGCTTCTGCGCCGGCCAGCGTATCATAGCGTACGCCGTTGACCTTGGCATAGTACCCGCCGCAGCAGGCGGTGTCTGTGCTGCTGTTGGGATAGGTGCCGGAGAGGTAGAGAGCGGCGGTTTCCCGGTCTACCTTAACATAATAATCCGTGGTATCTCGATCAAAGCGGGCCGTTGCGCCCTTTGGAGTTACAAAGGGCAGTGTCTCATCCTTTGTGGCAATAGTCAGGCTGGACAGGTGCAGCTGCCGCAGCAGCTGAATATTGTAGTCCTGATAGTAGGTAGTGCCGTTTTCTGTCTTGGAAATGCGGATCGTCACCGTCTGGCCGTAACCGGCCTTGGCCACGGCGTAGGTCAGGCTCTGAGCAAGACCCGTTTTGCTGACAGGCGCTGTGATCGTCTCCATCCGTGCGAGATTATGAATCCCCGGCACGGTGCTTTGGGTCCGATACAGCGCCGTCACGGTTCCGGTTGCCGTGGCCTGCATGGCAACGGAGCTGTTGCAGTCGGACACCGTATAGTTGTAGGTGTGGTCTGCCGCCGTGAAGGTCTTGTCGGCGGCGTAGGCGATCCGGCTGGAAGCATAGGTGCCGTTGTAGAATGCCAGATCGGTCAGCCAGTCGGTGGTGACAGGCTCCGGGACGGACACATTCAGTCCGCTGGAGGCCGTGAAGGTGATCTGCGTATGATACCAGGTGTTCTTCGTGGCGATGCAGGTATAGCTCTCGCCGGGGACAAGGTGATAGATCCCGTCCACCGGGGCAATCTCGGAGCCTGCTCCATTGATCACCTGCACCGTTGTTCCGGAAGGCACAGCCAGCGTCACCGGTACGGAAGCTACCTTCTGAATGTGGATGGTATAGGTGCTCTGCTCCCCGTTGGGCGCTGCTACCTGAATCATGTGATCCTGCGTGTCTCCGGTCAGCTGCACCGCCCCGGTTCCGGTGACGGTATAATCCTCACCAAATGGTGCGGCGTCAATATCCACAGTGGAGGACACGGTTTTTAGGCTGTACTCCCGGGTGTTGGGCGCAAACTCCAGGGGCAGCTTGGTCCCCTCCGCCGTGGCTGCCAGAGCCTTCAGCGTGGGCACACGGGTCACGGTGACATCGTAGGACTGAATCTGCGTGTAGCCGTCCGAGCCTGTATACTGTGCTTCCAGCGCGAAGGTCTTGCCCTCCATGCCAGAGGTCAACAGATAAGTAAGGGATGTGGCTGTGCTGTTCCAGCTGCGGGATATGCCCGACATATCCTTGCCGTTGGTGCCGGTATAGATGGTGCGGAGCTTGGTGGTCTTGGTATTCGGGACATTGCCCATCGCCGCATTCAGATACACGCTGCTCAGAGCATTGGCTGTATCCTCGATCCAATACTGCGCCGTGTGGTTTTCACGGTTTTGTGCAGCGCGGTAGGGTTCCTGATCGACATCCAGCAGCCGGATATTGCCGAACCACTCGCCGTAGGGCAGGGTCGCAGAGACCTGGGCGTCGGCGGAGACCGTCAGCGTTCCCTCTGTGCGGTTATATCCGCCGTCGGACACACAGAACTTATAGTCGCCGGCGATGACTTGGACGCTGCCGGGGCCGGTGGTAACATTGCCATAGACATCCGTAAGGGAGAGGATCGGTGCCTCCACCGCATTGCCGTTTTGGGTTGCTGTGGCGGAGACGGTGTATTTGGTCCCGTCCAGAAGGGCCGCATATTCGGCAATGGCGTCTTTCAGGTTTTTCAGCAATGGTCCTGCCGAGTCGGCAGTTGCCGTCCGCAGGCCCTTCAGCGCCGCTGCGTAGGCATTGGCCGCTGCCGGATAATTCTGCACATGGTTGGTCATGTCCAGGTAATCCGCCATTTGGATAATCAGCTGGATAGCTGCGTCCGAATAAGTCGAAGATACATGGAAGCAAAGGGCCTTGACGGAAGAAGCCGGAGCGTCCAGCTTATAGCCACCCTTGTCATAATAGAGCAGGTAATTGGCGGAAACGCCGTTGATCTCATAGACGAATCCGTTTTCCAGGCCGACAAAGTCAATATCTGAATCCGCCAGCGCCTGTTGAATGGTTTGCCCAGATTTATACTGGATACGGGTCGGCTCCACGATGGTGCTGTTGGCGTTCATAGCCACAAGCACAAAGCTACCGGCGTACTCCTCTGCGGCCATCGCCGTGACCGGCATGGCGGCAGAGAGCAGAAGCACCAGACTCAGCAGCAGAGCCATTACTCTTTTTTGCATTTTCCTTCCTCCTTGTTTTCAATACAGGCAGTTCCATAGCCGGTACCGTATTTTCTCCCAGGTTGTCCAGCTGCCCTTGCAGGCATCCAGTACACGCACGGCAAATGAGTCAACCTGCTTGCGCTGCTCCGGGGTCATCTCCTGGGTGCTGAACAGCGCCTTTTGATTCAGTTCTGCGGCCTCCGCAGCATCCTCCGGGAACTGCACCGTACTGTGGCGCAGCAGGCAAACGGCATAGCCATAGCGCATGGCAATGGCCTCCCGGTCGTTTGCGGCGTCGATAGCGGCCATCTTCTTCCGAAACACCCTGCGGCGATGGAAAATGCACCCGGCCAGCAGCAAGATCAGCAGCAAGGGAAGAAGCAGTAGGTAGTGGGCATTCAGTGAGAAGGTAAATCGGTCCTGCTTGTGCTCGTTGACCTCCTCTGGCCGCTCCACCTCTACAAATTGCTGGGTGTTGTTCTCATAGGTATTCTCATCCGGGCTGTCGCCGCCCAGGGACAGTTCCTCGTCGTCTATGTAGCCGGGAGTCACCTCGAACGGCACAAAGCCGACACCGCTGACATAGTATTCCGCCCAGGCGTGGGCGTTTTCTTCCGTCAGGGTAATGGTCTCACCGGCCTTGTAGCGGGTGGCATCCTCTGCCGAGAGGTAATACCCCTCCACATAGCGGGCCGGAACGCCCATGTAGCGCAGCATCAGCACCGCTGCCGTGGCGTAATGGACGCTGTAGCCGTGTCCGCTGCGCTCCAGCGTATATTGCAGGAAATCGCCGCTGCCGTTCATGGTCCGGGCAGTCTCATCGTAGGTCATGGCTTCCCGTAGATAGTCAAAGATGATGGTGCGGATGTCGCTGATGGTCCGGGCCTGGGTGTCCAGCTTCAATTGCCGCCGGAGGACGGCCCAGCTGTCCTGGGTCATTTGCAGGTCGATGGCCCGGAGATAGTCGGCATAGGCCTGCTCCTTGGATAGATAGGTCTCGATGTTTTCCCGGCCCTGGGCTGTGGAGAGGTTCCGCTGGATCTGATACCAGTCCGGGACGCTGCCTTTCAGATAATACAGGCTCTCTGTCGGGGGCAGATTCGTGTCCCCGATGCGATCCGCTGCCAGCGTTTCGCTGCCGTAGACGGCGTAGGGGTAGTAGCCGTGGGCGGAACAGGCGGAGAGATTTCGTATAGTCATGGACAGCGGCGTGGCCGTCTCCGTATAGCCATCGGCCAGTGCGATCTGGCTCTGACCGTAGAAATTCGCCTCATGGAGCCAATAGAAAAGGTCCTCATATTGGGCGGTATCTTCGGTATCGGCTGCTTTCCAGCCGGTGCCAGTGTAGGTGTCGTAGACCTGCCCACGCAGATACACCTTTTCCGGCTGCTCCATTGTGACTTCCAGCGCCGGGGTGTAGCTTTTATTCCAGGCGGGTAAGTTCTTGAGGTTTCCTTCCGGCATGGAATTGGTATCGCTGTCGTAGTGCCGCTGGTGAAGCTGGGTTTGCATCGTCTCGATCATGTCTGTATTCAGCTTGTCTTGGCAGGACAGGCCCATCAGCAGACACAGCGCTGCACACAGGACCGGCAAGATCAGCTGCGCCGGAGCGCCCGTAAGGGCTTCGCACGCCGCCGTGCGCTGCACCATCAGCAGCACCGTGCCGATAATCAGCAGTCCACCGCCGATGCCTATGGGAAACAAGCCCAGCAACAGGGCTGCATAGCAGGGCAGCAGAATCGGCAAGGCCAGCAGCATCCGTCCGCTCCATGCGCTGCGGCTGAGAAGCAGCAACACCGCCAGTAGCAGAACCGTTACCGCCAGAGGCAGAAATTGGGCATCCGCTGCCGCAAGGTCCAGGTAGATCTTCCCGGTCTTTTTCGTCAGCAGGGTCAGGAAATCATTTGCCAGTGTTCCAAAACCGGGTAGGACAAACTTGTTCAGTGCCAAGCTCAGAAGAAGCAACACGCCGATGCCCGCTGGAACGAGCCAGTTCCCGATTCTGGTTTGGTATACTATCAGCAACGCCGCCTGCACCAAAATCGCAGCTGCTGTCATGGCCCACCATGGGTAGGGAACAGAGGGAAATGCAGCGGTTAAAAGCAAGCAGAAGCCCACCGTCAGAACAGCACAGACCACCCAAGCGCCCCAGGGAAAGTGCAGCTTTTTCTGTGCCGTTTCGGTGACAATCCACTGGAGTCCGTTTTCATTTTTTCGCATGATGGGTTAAACCTCCAGTCGCTGCATGGCCTCGGAATAATTCTGCGGGGCAAAGGTGGTCGCACCGGGGTACTGTTCTTCGGTACAGAGGATGAAATGCACCCGTCCGTCCGTGAGCAGCTGTTCTTCCGGCGCTGTGCCGAAACAGAGAATTCGGCTGTAACCGTCAGTTTTGGGCAGGCGGCACTCAGCGCTGCCCCTGGTCTTTACCAGAGCCGGGATAGCCTGCAAAAGCTGGTTTTCCTCTGAAATGTCCTGGACCTGCAGATCGTCCCGGTCCGTCCAGCACAGGGTATAGGGTACACCACTTTGCAGCAGTGCCATGCCTGCGGAGGACACGACCTCCGCCAGTGCGTCCATCTGCTGGGGGTTACCGCCGGTGCGCTTATCCCAGAACACCAAAAGGGAACGGCTCTCCGGCTGGCTGGCCTCTTTCAGAATCAGCTCATCTAACTTGGAGGACAGCTTCCAGTGAATTTGCCGGATGTCATCGCCGGGGCGATACTCCCGGAGCTGGTACACCTCGCTGCGGTCCTCACCCCGTCGATTGGAAGTACCGTCGTCGGCATAGGCCGGTCGGGCGGTCATGTCCGCCTCCATTGGATACAGGTCCGGGAGGATAGTCAGACGGGCATCCGCTTTCACGAGGGCCTTCATGGGAAGCAGGCCCAGATAGTCCAGCAGGGTAAACCGGCTGATCTGCACATACACTCTGCCGCAGAAGCTGCTTTGCAGCAGGATGGTTTGGCTGCTTTCGCCCTTGGCTCCGATGCTGCCGGTCAGCGTCACTGTCTGATCTTCCTCAGTGAGATCATTGCGGATAGAGACCTGACAGCCATAGCGCATTACGGGCAGAAACGCTCCGTTGCGGATACGCACCCGACAGCTGACTGCCGTGCGTTTTGCCGCTGTGGCCGGGGTCAGAATGTCCGCCTGCAGGTGCCTGCGGACATAGAAATTGACCGCCCAGGAGGCCAGGGGCAGCAGGAGCAGCAAGCAGAGTCCGGCCAGCGCCCAGAAGGAGCCGCTTGTAAGAAGCAGCGCCGCCAACGCCAGCAGCAGGATCAGATAACACAGGGCGCTGCCTAAGATCGTTTTTCTCATTTGCTGGAAAATTCCCGGACATCCGGCTTCTGGACGGAGGTAAGTACATTTTGCAGGATCAGTGCCGCTGTATAGTCCTGGAGCCGCGCCTTGGAGTTGAGGATCAGACGGTGGACGCACACATCCGGGAACACGGCGCACACATCGTCAGGGATCACATAGTCCCGGCCCTCTAAGTAGGCGTTGGCCTTGGCCGCACGGGTCACAGCCAAAGCGCCACGGGGACTGACACCCAGGGTCACATAGGCGTTGGAGCGGGTCAGATCCACCAGCTCTGCAATATAGTCATAAATTCGGTCTGCCACATGGATATTGCTGACCTCTGCAATGAGCTTTTCCAGCTCGGCAGGGGAAGTCACTGTCTGGCAGGCAGAGAGCGGGTCCACATGATGGCGATCCTTCAGCAGTGCCGCCGTGCTGGCCCGATTGGGATAGCCCATGCTCAGTTGGAGCATGAAACGGTCCAGCTGGGATGCGGGCAGCATCTGCGTACCCGCAGAACCCACCGGGTTTTCCGTTGCCAGCACGATAAAGGGCTTCGGCAGGGGCCGGGTCACGCCGTCCACGGTGACCTGCAACTCCTCCATAGCCTCCAGCAGAGCGGATTGGGTCTTGCTGGAGGTACGGTTGATCTCGTCCGCCAGCAGCAGATTGGTCATAATGGCTCCGGACTGATATTTCAGCTTGCCGTCTGCCTTATCGAATACGGAAAACCCGATAATATCCGATGGCAGGGTGTCGGAGGTGAACTGGACACGCTTGGAGTCCAGACCTAGCGTTTTGGAAAATGCCTTGGCCAGCGTCGTCTTGCCCACGCCGGGGACATCCTCCAGCAGCACATGGCCCTGTGCCAGGATGGCCAGCAGCACCTTGCGGACGATGTCCTCCTTGCCCAAAACGACCTTGTTGACCTCTGCCTGAATTTGATCTGTCAGCTTGTTCATGCTTTTTTCCTCTTTCTGCCGATGATGTAGATCGCACCGGCGGCGATTACGACTACCGCACCGATCACGGCGCAGATGATGATTCCATTTGTGCCGAATGCCTCACGGGGCGCTTGAGTGCCGTCAAAATGCAGCACCCACGGCTGCCCGGACCGCACACGCTGCACAGCCACTAAGGCCAGGACGGATTGGGCCGTTGCCAGGCCGTCGCCGGCCCCCTCCAGCACATGGCGGTAGGTGCCGTCCGCTTCCCGGAACTGGGAAAGCTCCGTCAGCAGGGTGTGCTCGCCCTTGACAAAACGGCTATCCGTCTCCGGGTCAATGCCCAGCGCACACAGGGCCAGGATGACCTGGGCGGTGCTTTCCGCGTTTTCATCGCCGTAGGCGATATACCCGCAGGTGTCCGTCAGCTGGCCGGAAAGATAGGAAAGTGCTGCGTCGATCTCGGTCTCCATCTGGTCCCGATAGGGAGCTAGGGCCTGCACCGCCATAGCGGTGATGTCCACATCCGATTTTCCGGGGATCAGGCCGAAGCCGCCGTCCGGCTCCTGAGCAACGGAAATGGCATTTACCATGTCCTCCCGGGAATACAGGGCGTCTGCCGGGACCTCTGTGTCCCCGGCATCCAAGGTCAGCAGCGCCCATATCCAGCCATTTAAGCCCTGAGCGCCCGGATCACGGGCATAGTTGTAAGTACCCTCTGCGATCAGGTCAATGGCCGAGCCGTCGGGCTTCGTGCCGAAGTTGGTGGGGTTGCCCCCCAGTGCCAGCACCGTTAAAGAAATCCGGTGGTATTCCGTGGCCTTGTTGCGGTCCAGGCATCCGTTTTTGGCGTATGCGTCCTCCACATGGGCCTTCAGTTCCGCCAAATAGTCGGAATAGCTCTCCCTTGTGCCGGACAGTGCCATAGCTATGGCCAGCCAATCGCAGACGGAATCGCCTGCAGGAAACAGTTCCCGGTCTTTCAGCAATTCACCCTTCTTGCCGCCCAGAGCGGACATTCCCTCCGCACTCTGTGCGATCTGTTTTTCCAAAGAAGGCTGCGCTTCCGCAAAGACCACCGTTGGGAGCAGAAGCAGCACACAAAGAAGTGCCGCTAATATTCGTGTTGCACTTTTCATGCTGCTGCCTCCCAGGTTCTATGGAATTTGTTTTGATAAGGGGTAAGGCCCGATCCCCGCCGCAGGAGCAGGGCGGGGGCCGCCTGTGCGGCGGTGGGGGATGGCTCCGTACCGCCGGTGGCCGGGAGAATATCTGTTTTCTCCTCATGGCACTTGGAGCAGCGATAGTGGATGTAACCATCCTCTGTTTCGGTGGGTTCCAAACGGTCCGTCTCCACGAAGTCGTGGCCCAGGGCTTGGTAGCCGCCGTTGATCCACAGGCCGCAGTAGCTGCTCAGTGAACCGTAGCCGCCTCCGGTGGAATCGTAGCCGCCGATGTCCTTGCCGTAGGACAGGGTGAAGCGCACATAAATGGTAATGCCGTTGCGAACCTTGTAACCGCTCATGCCGGTACCCTCATACAGGGTGCCGTTGATGGAGTACATCCAGCCGGAGCCTTGGGTATAGTCAAACTCCCCGATGCTGTCCCGGTCATAGTTATCATTGGTGGTGATGCCGTCCCGCAGGATCAGCTCCCAAAGATGCTCCGGGACATTGGCTCGGTAGGCAATGTCGCCCCGGCTAATCCGGCGCAGATAGAAGTTCATGGTAGCAGACCCCTGGTAATCCGGCTCATAACCGCGCTCCTGCAGGAAGCGCAGCAGCACGGACGCCGCCGTTTCGCCCTCCACGATGTCCAGCGTACCGGTATCCAGAATGCCCAGGCCGATGGTGGTCGCATCCAGCACCACATCCACTGAGCCTGCCGGGTCGCCCTCACTGATCTGGTGATAGGTGACGGTGTAGACCTTCATGGTGGAGTTTCCGTTACCATCCCAGGCCAGCACCCGGACGATGTGGGTTTCTTCATCGCCCAACTGAGGGGGATCGAAATACAACTCGTAGGTGGGTTGAGAATCGCCGTAGCTCTTTTCCACAGTTTTGCCGTCCAGCGTGACCCGAATTTGATTGGAATAGATCACACCGGCTCCCAGCTCTGCGTTGGCACGGGCAATCACCGTCAAGGGGAAGGTTTGGGAGCTCATGTCCAGGCTGGCCCCGTCCAGATTGGTAACGATGGAGGGTGGATAGTCCCCCACCGTCGGGTGGGTATCGTCCGCAAGATTCGCGTAATAGCCCACCCGGTACTGAACAAGTCCCAGAAAGGTCTCCCCATCATAAAGAGACAGCACAAAGAGGTTATCTGCGTTGAAATCCAGCTGTGCCTCGTAGTCCTGGTTATTCTGAGAAGTAAGCAGCAATCCGTTTCCGGAATTGGTCTCATTTTTCAGCCGGACACGGATATGCAGATCGCCCTTACCCAGGGGATAGGCCACAAAGGTCAGCTTGCTGTCGGGCAGCTCTGCCTTGGTAAGCTGCTGGGTTTTCAGTGTCGTATAAATGCGGGGGGTATCATCCTCCTCACCGCCGCTGCCGTGGTCACCTCCGCTGCCGCCGTGGTCCCCGTCGTCTCCGCCGGTGCCATCACCATGGTCACCGGAATCCTCGGAGCCGCCTTTGTTATCGTCTGACTTGGAGCCGCCCTGGTCGCCCTTGCCGGGGTTATCCGTGGAGTCTGTGGGGCCCGATGGATCCGGCTTGGTGTCATCGGGTTTCTGCGTGTCATCCGGGTTCTGTGGCTCATCAGGTTTCTGTGGCTCGTCGGGCTTCTGCGGCTCTGATGGGTCCTGGGCAGTATCCGTATTCTCTGTATTATCCTTGCCGGAGCTTTGTCCGCCAGTGCTGCCGGAGCCTTGCAGCGACTCTGCCTGGAGCCGATCCGGCTGAGTGCTGATGGGATTCTCCGGTCTTGTCCGACCGGAGGAAAGAAGTGAGAGGCTGATCCCTGCCACCAGCACAATGACCAGCAAAATACTCACGGCGCTATATAGGCCGCTATGTTTTTTCATACGGGTATCCTCCAAATGCTTATTTTGGATTCTTACCATCGTCTCCTAAAACAGGAGGCAATGGTAAAGCCCCAAAATATGGCGAATTGCCTCCCCTCCCAAAAGGGAGGGGAAGCTATGGATTCGCCTTGGTTTACTTAGAATTTTTGACGACCGCAACGGCGTCGGTGGAGTTGACGGCCTTGTCAAAGTTCACATCCGCGCGCAGGAACTTCCGCACAGAGACTTTCTCGAAGTCGGTGTACTTGCCGCTGTAGATGTCATAGGTGAGTTGCGCATCATTGATGTCCACAACGCCTGTCTCGTTGACATCATAGCTCTGCTTCACTTCCTCGGCTGTGGCGCTGGCCTGGGTGATATTGGCCTCAGCCGTAGCCACAGTGAATGTCTCATTCTTGTCCACAATCACCAGCCAGCTGTACACATTCTCACCGTAAGCGGTAGTCTTATACATGACATTATCGCCGTAGGCAAAAGCCTTGCCCTCTTTGGGGGTGCCGGTCACGGTTACCAGAAACACGGTCTTGTTATCCATCTGCACATACTCGGAAACAGCTACCTCCATGGTCAGAGTGGATTTCTTCTCGATGGTGATGACCAGATCGCCGGTGACATTGGCGATAGTGTAGGTGTTGTCGGCTCCCTCGGTGATAGCCACATTCTTGCCGCCCATAGTGGCAGTGATGGTGTACTCAAAGTTCTTCTGCTTGGCCACGGTGAAGGTGTAGTTAGCCTTTTCCTGAACGGTGCTCTCGCCGGTAGCATCACCTGCGCCGGTACCTGCAAAGGTGACCTTGTAGGTTTCCGGCAGCTTGACCTGCTTATTGCTGTTGATGACGATGTTGCCGGTCACATCCGCACCGGGGATGGTGTAGGTGGTGGTGCCGTCGTCATTTACCTTGGCCGTAAAGCCGGTGTATGCCTTGCCGCCGATGGTCACAGCCATGTTATAGGTGTAGCCATCCTCAGGGGTCAGCGTGAAGGTGTAGTCCTTCATGTAGGTAGCAGTCGCAGCACCGGTGGTATCATTGCCCTGGGTGACAGTGAAGGTCTTGGGGGTCTTAGTGCTGGTGACCTCCACATTGCCGTTGACATTCGCCACAGTGTAGATGCCATTCTCGTCCGGGCTAACTGTCGTTGCCTCGCCGCCGCCGACGGTGACGGTCACGGTGTAGTCATAGTTGGGGTCCTTGGGAACGAAGGTCAGATTGCCGCCCGCTTCGATCACGGAGCCTGTTGCATCGGTACGAGTGAAGTCGTCCGGCAGAGTCACGGTGTAGCCGTTGACGGTGATGGTGGTCGTACCGTTCAGCACGATGGCGGCGGGGGCATCAAGTTCGATGGCATTGGTATTGGTATCCACATACGCCGCCGTGACCTTGACCGCAGACTGGCCCTGACCGGCTGCGGTGAACTTCAGGGTTAGCGCATCGCCCAGCTCGGCGGCTTTACCGTAACGCACGATTCGCACGGTGCCGCTGCCGGGAATCACGCGATAACCCTCGATGCTGGTGGCTTCCATGTTCAGCGTCAGAATGGTGGGGTCAAAAGAGAAGGTCATGTCGTAGGCGTTGTAGGCGTTCTTGCCGTCGTTGTTGCCGATGGTCACAGGGATCTCCACGATTTGGCCGGAAGCTACCTGCTTGTCCGCACCCATGGACACGGTGTAGCCCTTGGCTTCACTGGACTTCACTGTGACATCAATGATGTTGCCGGTTAATTTGACATCGTTGTCTTTAAGCGTATCATAGTCAGGCAGCGCTTCGGTTTTGACCTCAATGCGAGCGTTTTCTGCCGTGATGTTCTCCGTTGCCGTAAAGGTAACAGTGGCAATCTTGCCGGCGTTAAGAGTGACAGGGTCGCCTGTAGTGCTTAGGCCGGATACCCGGATGGCATTTTTACCAAGGATATCAACATTATCTCCCACTGCGCCAGTAGTGCCCGTGCCCGACATACATCCAGGTTCAAGCTCGCCGCTGGTTTTGACATAAGCAGTCTTGTCAAAATAAATTGCCCACTCCCAGTTATTCAGGTTCGTAATGGTCTTGTCGATCGACAGTGTAAGCGTAATCGTATCACCCGGCTGAACCTCTGTCTTATCAACTGTTGTTGACATCGTCGGAACATCAGCAGCAAATACAGCAGGGATAAGGCTGATAATCATGGCGATTGTCAACAGAATGGAAAGAGTTCTTTTCATTTTGTGTTTAACCTCCTTATGGTATTTAGGATTCTGCAGGGAATTTACTCATTTTCCCGTTTGTATAACGATAGATCAACGCAGCATCTGTGGAGTTTACAGCACCATCGCCGTTAACATCTGCCGACAACTTCTGAGAATCTGTCAGTGTGTATCTTCCATTAACCGAGCGATAGACGATTGCTGCATCCGTGGAATTTATGATGCCATCTCCGTTCACATCCCCATATGCCACATCCGGCTTCGTGTCTGCCTTTGCATACTCAAAGGTGAACAGGGCGACGGGCCTAAAATTATTAGTGCTGCTGGATTCCAGCGTGACCGCCATGGCTGTTCCGTCCGCATTGCGGATATAGCGGGTGACGGGGGTGGTGACGGTCTGGGTGCCGTCACTATTGGCCTTGTAGCTGTTTTTCAAGGTAACAGAGCGGATAGTTGCCGAGGACACCGCATCTACAGCAAGGTCCGTCTCATAGCCGTATGCAGTAGCGTCTGCGTGGTAAATATCCACACCCTCGTTGTAGGTAATGTCAACACTCTCTGTTCCTTCCGGAACGATCACATGGTACTTGGGAATCTCCTCGTAGACATTTTTGAACTCCTCGTTGTCCTCGCTGCCCAGGGTAACGATGCCCTCATAGGAAATGTTCTTTGCATTCAGCTTCGTGCCGTTGACAGAGATGGACTGGAAGGGGCGCTCCAGCTCGGCGTCCGCCGCCACATTCAAGATGGCTGTGGCCGGTGCGATCTTGGCATAGTTCGTGCCGCCGCTGTCGTCCTTGGGGATCGTCCGGTTGGGGTCCATGCCCACGAGGTAGTAGGTGCCCTCCTCTGTGGGGGCGGTGAAGGAGAAAGTGCTCTTTCCGTCAGCCGCTTCCTTGTACTGCTCGATTTGCTCCCACTTGTCGTTATACAGGAACACATCCAGGTTCGAGAAGGGATAGAAGTCGCTGCCCTCAAAGGTCGTGCCGTAAGCCTGAGAGGAGATCGTCATCTCCATGCCGGGGCGGGCATTGTACGCGTCCTTGTCAAAGCAGGTAAATGCACCGCCGCTGGACCAGAAGCTCCAGTTGGTGAACATGGCCACATCCCACGTATCGCCGTCCGACAGCACGATGTAGTCGGAGGTGGAGCCCCAGCCGGGACTCATGTAGGGAAAGCAGTGGTTGCGGTAGTACATCAGGTTCTCATCATGACCCCAGAAGTTGGCCATATACAGGCTGGTGGGCGAGCCGGTGATAGTCAGAGCGGCAAAGCTGTCTGCCGTATAGGCCGGTGTTTCATCCATGTAACAAACATCTTCACCCAGCTTAAAGCTCGCCAGCGCGTCACGAGGATAGGCACCCTTGCAGCATTGCTCCTCCGGCAGGCCGATGAAGTAGCGCTCCAGCAGATAGAGATACAGGTGCAGGCCGGTGGGCCGCTCCACGATGTTCTCGTCGATGTATTTGCCTTCTCCGTTTTCCGTGTGATAGCGGTAGTATTCGCTCAAGTTGTACCGGCCCAAGTCAAAGTAGGGGACGGTGATGGCCTTGTGGCACAGCACCGTGCCGTCGCGGCCTCGGATGGGCACGCCGTCGTTGGAGATGGTCACATACACCGTGACTTTCTTGGCGGGGGTCTCATCGTAGTTATACTGTGCGTCCAATCCGTGGGGAGCTTCCTTGACCGTGATGGTAAAGGTCGCTGTAAGCTCTTTGCCGTCCGAGCAGGTCGCCTTGACCTTTGGCTCATAGGTGCCGGGGTCTTTCTCTGATACATAGAGTGAGCCGTCCTTGACCTTGGTTTGGACGCTGAACTGCGCTGCGTTGGTCAGCGTGTAGGTCAGCGTATGGCCGTCCGTATCTTCAAAGACATCTGAAAGCTTGATCTCCAGCAAGCTGCCGGCCACAACCTCACCGGTGGTGACGGCATCCGCCTTCACGGAAACGCAGGAATCCGCAGCCAGCGCCGGTATGACGCCGAATACGCCTGCCGACAGAGCCAAAGTCAGTGCCAGCAGCAGAGATAGTATGCGTTTTCTCATATTTGTTTACCTCATTTATGCGTAGGTTACATCCAGCGCGCGTAGAGCGTCATGTTGCTGCGCACCGGGTCTTTCTGTGTATCCCAGGGCTTGGTGAGCGCCTGATCTGCATACCAGCCGCCGAACACGGCACCGGGCTTCGTGGGCGTCATGACTTCGCCAATGACACCGCCCCGCTTCACGGAAACGGTCTCCAGCTCTGTGCCGCCGCTGGTTTCAAAGCGGACCTTCTTCTTGCCCAGCAGAGCCAGCAGAATCAGCAGCAGGGCCAGCAGGCCCACACCGCCTATAATCCACCAGGTGGAGCTTCCTGCGGCGGCACCCTCGGTCCAGTTGGCGTAGAGGGTCATGTTGCCCTTAACGGTGTCCTTGTGGAAGTCCCACTTCTGGGTGCGGTCCAGATCGCTGTACCAGCCCTCCAGGTGGTAGCCCTCCCGGATGGGGTCCTCGGGCTTTTTCACCTTTTCACCGTACTGGACGGTCTGGGAGGGGACCTCCGTGCCGCCGTTGCTTTCAAAGGTAACGGTGCAGTCCGTGGTGACGATGACGGACACGCTATTATCCTTCACGGTGTATCCGGCCATGCCGTCCTGGGTGGAAACCAGGGTGTTGGTGGGGATAAGCTGCGACACACCCTTCGTGCCGATGACCTTCATCTGAAAGCTGCCGACTACCACCTCCGGCTCCCAAGCCTCGCCGCCCTTAAAGGATACGAAGTTCAGATAGAAGGCCCGCCCGCCGGTGCGGCGGCCTAAATCGCTCCAGCGGATGCCGGGGGCGGTCATGACGCTGCCGTCCAACAGCTGGAGGAAGGTGTCGTCGTACTCGATTTCCGTCTGCATACCGTACATATCGGCGCTTTCCTGGGCGTCGGTGCGCTTGAGCACCAGGGTCACGGTGATGGTCTCGCCAGTGGTGGCCCGCACCTCAGATGCACCGCCTACGGACAGGTCAAAATTGTAGCTGCGGCTCTCGTCTGTTTTGCTGCCTGTCTGCGAGGCAAAGGCTGCGGTGGGCAGCAGACACAGCAGCAGACACAGGGCTGCCAATAGTGTAAAAATGCGTTTTCTCATGCTGATCTCCTTCTCTCTCCGACCGGTTGGGCCGTTTTTTGCCCGGCCTGGCCGGTGCGAAGCCCCCAAAGGGGGATAGCCTCCCCTCCCGCCGGGGAAGGGAGGCTGGCAGGACCTTACTTAAACTGATTCACGATGGCCACAGCGTCGGTGTGATCCACCACCTTAGTGGCGTTTACATCGGCCCGCAGGAACTTCTCCACGGAAACCTTGGTGAAGTCACTGTATGTGCCGTTATACATATCGTAGACCAACTGCGCATCGTTGACATCCACCTTCCCGGTCCTATTCACATCGAAGCCCAAGGTGATGGTGACCACATTGTCTGCGGCAGAGATGGCGACCTTGGCGGCGGCCTCCTCCTGGGTCAGGGTCTGACCCTTGTCCACGATCACCAGCCATGCGTACTGATCCGTGCCGTAGGCATTGACCTTATACATGGTGTTTCCGTCATAGGTGAAGGCTTTGCCGCCCTCGGGGGTGCCCTTGACCGTTATGAGCATCATGGTCTTGTCATTCAGCTCCAGATATTTGGACACGGTCACTTCCTCCGCGCTGTGGGAGACCTTTTCCACATTCACCACCAAGTTCCAGTGATCGGCGCTACGCAGATAGACATTATAATCCACGGCCTCGACCACATATTTCCCATTGCCAAGGCTGCGCACGGTGGCGGGCCTCTTAGAAGCTGTGGGAGTGTTGAGGGGCTGATAGTAAGCCGTGACGGTGTAGTCGCAGCTCTCGCGCTGGTTCAGCGTGAAGTAGTAGGGCATATTCTTGCCCATAGAGCTTGCATTCCCGGAGGCTGCGTCCTCAACGCCGTTGCCGGTGAACACGACCGGAATACCAGATTCTGTGTTGGCGGAGATCCATATTTTCACACCTCCAACGATTTCTTTTCCAGGGATCGTGTAGGTGAGGGTGCCATCGTCATTGGCAGTGGGGACCGCTATGACTGTATGGACAAAGGGATCCCCGTTGTCTACATTGTAAATTACACGGTAGGAGTAGCCGGCCCTCGGGGTGACGGTGAAGGAGTAGTCATTCAGATAGGTGACTGTCTCCGGGCCCTTGGTCACATCCTGCTCCACATCTGTGTCAATCTTGTATGTCACATCGTACTGCTTGGGGGTCTTGCCGGTGCAGGTGACCTCCACATTGCCGGAGATGTTTTCGATGGTGTAGGTATCATCTGCGCCGAAGGTTAGGCCCTCTTTGGCGGTGTCGCCCATCTTCACGGTGAAGGTGTAGGTATAGTGGCTGTCCACGGGCTTGAAGGTGAAGCTGCCGCCGCCGGGGACCAGGCGGGTCTCCGCGTCGGAGGTAAACTCATCCGGCAGGGTCACGGTGAAGTTATTGGCGTTGACCACGGTGTCGGCATCGGAAATGTTGGCGTCCGGCGCGTCAAAGTTGATGGAGTTGGCATCCAGGTCAAACTTGGCAGCGGTCAGCGTCACGGTGCTGGAGGTGGCCTTGTTGGCGGTGAATTCCAGAGCCAGAGCCTCGCCCAAAGCCTGAGTAGCGCCATAGCGGCGGACCCGAACGGTGCCGTTATTGTCCTCCACCGTCAGATTGGCGGCGTCACCGGTCTTGGTGTTCAGGGTCAAGGCTGCCGGGTCATAGGTAAAGGTCATGTCATAGGCGTTGAAGCCGGTGATGCCCTTTTCCCCGGAGGCGACGGTCACAGGGATACGCACTTGCTGGCCCGCAGCAACCTGCTGGTCAGCACCCATGGAAACAGTATAGCCGGTAGCTGTGGGGATAGGGCCAGCCCCATCAGGTGTAATAGTCACCTTAATCGGGTCGCTCTCGCCATGGTTAAACGCACCATCTTTGACATAAAGTGTTTCTTCATCCACCTCAATGCTTGAACGCGATACTCCTGTCGTACCGTTGAAAAAAGATGCCGTTTGGGCACCACTAATATTATCTAAGGAAGCAAAGGTAACGGAACAGATTTTACCCGCAACAATAGTTTCTTCATTGTCATCATTGTACTGTCTTATTCTAACAAGGGCTTGACTGTCGGCTCCATATGCGCCATTTTGAGTGGGGTTATCAAACCAAACGCTACCATCTATATCCGTACTTACGAATTGAAAGAGAGTAGCATCATACCTTAGAACAATATCAAGCGCTGTCATGTAATCCAAATCATGCGCAAGTGTATATGTTATAGTGAGTTTTTCTCCAGGTTTCACATTTGTCTTGTCGGCTGTGGATACAACAATAGGGCTGTCGCCCTCCGCCGCAAAAGCGGCGGAGGGGAGAAGCCCTATTACAAGAACCACTGCCATAAATAATGCCAGTATTCTTTTCATAGATTAACCTCTCATCAGCCAACAGGAAATACGGTAATTGTGCCTGCAACATACTGCTCCAAGAGATCAAGATCCGCCTGATTTACTACAGTGTCGCCATTCACATTTGCCTGCGCCAGTTGGTCATCGTTCAGTGTAATTGTGTTCGCCAAATATTTCCGTAGCAGTTCTACATCTTTGCTGTCCACATATCCGAAAGGATCCATATCGACATTGCCAACCTTTGGCGTTTTCAACCCCTTCAGATTCGTCTGCCAACTTAGGGCAGGACTATATCGACTGGAAACAAATGCGTCAGTAGTCAAGCCAGTATTTATTGTCTTGACAAAACTACTCTTTGCCATTTCCGTTTTGGTCTTAGCAGTGGCCGTCTGAGCGGTGCTCTTGGCGCTGCCGATACCCTGGGCACAGGTGAAGTCCAAATAGTACAGATGCTCCATCGCAGCGGAGGCGTTGTTGGTCATACCGACCACAGCGCCCACATTGCTGCCGGTGCTCTCCACATAAGCCCGGTTGTAGCAGTTCTTGACAGAAGCGGACGCGCCGGAAGCAAAGGCCACGATACCTGCCACATAGTTGCCGGCACCGGTAATGCTGCCGGTGTTGTAGCAAGCGGTGACGCCCTTGGTGGTCTGACCCACGATGCCGGCCACATAGCCGTTGCCGGTGATCTCACCGCCGTTGTAGCAGCCGGTAATGGTACCGGTAGCGTAGCCGGTGATACCGCCCACATACTGATAGGCATGGATGGTACCCTCATTGCCGCAGTTGGTGGCGTTAGAATTCACCAGACGGCCTGCGACACCGCCCACGCTGCTCCAGTTGCCATTCACACGGGTAACGGTGATGTCAACATCGGAGACAACGCCGGAGATGTTGGTATAGTTGGCGTAGGCCACCACGCCGCCGGAATAGGCGTTGGCAACGCTGCCCGTGGAGGTCAGGTACATCTTGCCGGTCACCTTCAGATTCTGAATGGTGGCGTAGCTGCTGCTGGTGCCGTTCACATAGCCGAACAGTCCCTTATACGGAGCCGAGGTAGTGGTGGCACTATAGTAGATGCCCATGTTCTTCACGGTATGATTATTACCGTTAAAGCTGCCCTTGAAGGCCGTGCTGGCGGTAGTTCCGCCGATGGGCGTCCAGTTATAGCCGGCCAGGTCAATATCACCCGTCAGCGCACCGTTGATGGCATAGCTCCCGCCGTTGACTTGCGCCGCAAACCAAGCCAGCTCTGCTGCGGTACCAATCTGATACACGCCGTCGGTCAGAGTGGGCTGCGTCTTGGTGGTGCCGTCCCATGCGCCGGCAGCAGAGGCCGTCAGCGGAATGGTCTTGGTCAGCACACCGCCGGACACATTGGCCTTGTCTGCACTGCCCAGGTAGAAGCTGCCGTAGACATAGTCGCAGCCGGCGCAGAGCACCGCATAGGTGTAAGTGCCGTAAGGCAGGTTCTCATACTCGCCGTTGCTGTTGGCGGTATGAACATTGCCTGCGGCATCCGTCAGCGTCACAGTGGGCGTGGCGGTGGTGGGATTGGTAATATTCAGCTTCAGCTTGAAGTTATAGCGCGGAGTGACCTCCACATTCACATTGGGGAAACGGTTCAAGCAGAAGTTCACCGTGACCGCATTGAAGTTCGTGCCCACGCCGGTATCCGACATGTTATACAGGGTGGCAAACGGGTTCGCCGCCGAGTACATGGAGCCGTAGGTATAACCGTTGGTGAGCTGAACATTGGCGGTGCTGCCGGAGCCAAAGTCCACATTCGTCGGGATTGTCAGCTCCAGCTTGGCCTGATCCATCTGCTGATACTGGGCGACATTGGTCTTATAGGCCGTATCGCCGATGGAATAGAACAGGTTGTAGGTAGTGGGGTTGAAGATACCACTGTACTTGTAGATGCCACGGTAGCTGCCCTCGAAGGTGAGAGACACCTTATCGCCGGGCATGATCTCCGTCTCCCGGGGATTGGTGGCGTTGGTGACCGTGGCGGTCACTTCGGCCACACGAGCCAGACTGTAGGAGGTGCCGGTGCTATCATGCATCTTGATGATCACAGTACCGCCAGCCAGCCCAGCTTCGCGGAAGCCCAGGAGGCTTGCGTGATACTTGCCGCTGGAGTCCGCCGTCAAGGTGGTCCAGCCGGAAAGATGGGTATCCAGGTCACTTGCATCGGTGGTGACGATGGCGTACTGGACCGTCGTTGTGCCGCTGCTGGACACCGAGAAGTCCAGAGTGGGAGCGGTGTCGTTACTCAGATAGAACCAGTTGTCGTAGTTATAATCCCAGGCCGACGGACGGGAAGATGTCAGACCATTGGAATTATAGGCGATATTGGCTTTCGCGTTGCCGTGTTCATCCTTGTCGTTGGTAAGCACGAACACGCTGGTGCGCTCGGGATTGGTGGCCGGGTAGAGGCCGCCGTGGGTGCCGTGCTCGTCAGCGGTCGTGTAGACATCCAGTGCCTTATAGTTCACGGCAACGATCGTTGTGCCATTGGGTGTGACATCCAGCCAGTTGCCCTTGGCGTTGCCGCCGGTCACTGCTGTGACAGCGTTTTCGTCGCCGCTCAGCACTTTGACCTTGAACTCGGGCTCGATCATGATATTTGCCGCGTCAGAGTTGATGATCTGCCACAGGCGGTAAGAACGGATACGCTCTGTCCCGCTCGTGTACTTGTAGCCGCTGGGGGACAAGAAGGTCTGAATCTCCGCTTCGTCACGGGTCTTGGCTATCGTGCCAAGATTAGAGAAGCTGTGGGAATACTGATCCGTGGAGTCTCCAGCATTGAAGGTGAATTCCTTCGCAAAACTGGTGGTGCTGCTCTGGAGCCATCCGGCCTTGGTCACATAAGTGGTGCCGCTGCGGATGTCCTTCAAGCGCCAGGTGTAGTTGGAATTGCTCTTGCTGATTTTGTAGGTCAGCGTTCTGGTAGCGTCAGCGGATGCGCTTGCATCGCCACTGGTGCTGCCCGTCTTCGGCTCAATAATCTGTGTGTTGAAATTATTATGCTGGAAAAACAGGTTGAAGTCCGCATAGGCAGGAACCGTCACCGTCAGGTTGATGGCCTGGGAAAGCGCCAGGCTCTTTGTAACAACCGTGTATCCGGCGGCAGTCGTGTTGTTGATCGCCTGAGTGAAGATGTAGTCCTCGGCACAGGTGCCGATGGGATCCACATAGGCGTTCCAAAGAGCCGCGTTGCCGGCAGCGTACATCATGAAGGGATAGTAGGTGTAGTTACTGCCGGTGGGAGTATAGGGCGTTCCGTGCTGCACATCACCACCCATGATGGGCATGACCACACGAGCCGTATAGTCATCAGCAGTAAAATAGTCGCTGCTGTTCTTTTTGCTCGTGGTATAGATGGAGTGCAGGCGCAGATAAATATCCGTGCCGCCGCCGGTGCCGCCGTCCACATTGGTCTCAGTGGGCAGGGTCAAGCTGTGGCCGCCCAGGTAAACATTTGCGCTGGTTTCCGAAGCTTTGTAGCCATAGGCGCGGAAGGAATATCTGCCGGCGGCCAGGCTGGCATAGAAATTGTTGTAGTTATCTGCCAGCGTGCCGGTGGAATTGGGGTCAGCCGTGGTAAAATCACTGGCCTTAAAGGTCAGAGGGCTGTAACCTTTCAGCTCATAATCCTGCCCCTTGACAGTGATCATGTATTTGCCGTTAACCACGGCGATGGACTGGTCATGGTCCTCATAGATGTACTGGGTCTTGCCATCAACTTCATAGGAAGCCAGGTAGTCAGCGCCCTTATCGTCAAGACCAGCCGTCTTGTAGAGCTTGATCAGCGGATACTGGCTGCCATTGGTGGAATAGTTCATATCCTGACCAACATGGAAAGTATAGTGCTGCTCGATCGAGTCACTTACGGTCAGTGTCAGCGTCCAGGTGTCCGTGGACAGACCGGCAGAGTTCATGGCATGGAACTCATAGACATATGTATCGGCGGTGTTCTCCGTGATTTGGATCGTGGTAGCACCGAACAGAGCCGTGGAGAAGTAGTAAGGCCCCTTCCTTTCGCCAGTCCCGGCTGTTCTATAATAATAGTAGTCGGTGTAGCTCAAGGAAGAACCGTCCGGATTCTCGAAGATGTTGCCAGCCTGCAGATCGGACAGGTTATAGGCGTATCCTACCGAAACGGTTGCACTTGCGGTGACCGGGACGCCGCTCTTCAGCCGCGGGACCTGTGTGCCCTCCGCAGCGGTCAGAACAATGGTGTGGGTGGCCGTGCCGCTGTCGTCGGTAGCGGTAAGCACGATCGTATACTCACCAGCCGCAGTAGGGGTATAGCTCAAGGTAGAGCCGTTCAGCGTTTGCGTAGCGCCGTTGACGGTTGCCGTATAGGTCAGCGCATCGCCATCGGCATCCGTAAACATTTCAGCCACATCCAGCGTCCAGGCATTACCGAGTGTTACATTAGCTGTGGCAATTGCACCGGGAGCGACCGTAGGTGCCGACTTGCCTTCATAGGTGAAGGCGAGGAAGTGGACGGGCGCATAGCTGGCGCTGCCGTCATACTCCGGCGCATAGGCAGTTCCGCTACCATCTGCACCCAGCACAAAGCTCTTTTGGACCGTAGTCCCATCCTCGGCGGTACGGGAGTAGTTCAAGGGAATTGTAATTGTGATATCCCCACCGCTCTCCGTATAGGCCATTTCTACACCGCCGCCAGTCCACTGCGGCACATCGGCGTAGTAGCCGGATGCAACACCGCTTGTGGCATTGGTCAGTATGGCAGCGTCTTTGTATGTGGCCTTTACATAGGTCGTGCCTGTGGGAACGGTGACCAAATAATAGGGCACATTCTCGAAAGCAGAGTAGCCGGTAAAGGTCACAGAGTTCTGCACACTGATAGTTGCCGTTCCTGTAGTCTGGTCATTCGCACCATAGGGAACAATACTATCCAGCGGCGCAGCTACTGTGCCTTGTTCCGTTGCAAAAACTGCCGTGGGAAGGATGGACAGAACCATCATGAGCGCAAGCAGCATTGAAAGGAACTTTTTCGCTGTCTTTTGCATTTCCAATCTCCTCTCAGAAAATTTTTTATAATAAGGCCTGCCGGCATTATTACCTTAGCTGTGAGCACACTTTCGCACCCAATAAGAAAATAACAAGGTTATATAGAGGCGCGACACCCTATTATAATTGGTGTTGCGTTCCGATCTGTCCAAGGCGAAAGGTGCTTTCGTTAAGAGGATTGGGCGGAAGGGGCTGGCTAAGCCCCTCCTGCCCATATGGAAAAGCTGGCGGATCTCCGCCCTCGACTTGGTAAACCTTACTCAAGCATTACATCTGTTGCAACGAAGATTTCCTCTGTGGCTTCGTGAACAGCGTATTTGCTTTGGCGTTGCTTGGCTCGCTCAACCCGTGCTGCCCGTTTAGCGTCACGCTCGCTCCGATGCAGCTGAATTTGGATATTCTTTTCGTTTTGATAGCGCCCGCAATCTCTATTGCGGGGTTTTTTGTATATAGGATTCAAATGGGCGGCTCTCAGCGCATCTTTCCAATCGCCAAAGCGCTCTGCGATGTAACTGCCACCGACGATCTCGATGGGGGCAGGGGACTTTCCCCAATGTCCGGCGCAGCGCCGGAGATAGGCCGCCAGCTGATCCAGGCTGTCGCCTGCGTGTTTTTCCGCAAAAGCGCGGTCCTGCTCAGCCAATGCATCCCGTGTTCTTTTGGCAATGTGCTGCTCGTACCAATTCGCTCCGTCAAAATTTTGCGCACCTGCTACTTTACCCATGGGCACACCTCCTTAATGATTCATGACAAAAAAAGCGCTGATAAACCCATACCGGGTCATCAGCGTACACTTCTGCCATATCAGCACCACGGAGAGAGCGCCCGCTGCCTTTGAGTCCTAACTACACAATTCTACTGACTTGCGCCATGAGATACCCTCTGCGTTTATGATCTGTCTTCTCACGATTTTCTCGCAATGACGGACTTTCGTCCCAGCGGCTCCCCGCCTCGATCATATCCTTGCGCTTACAGTGCCGACCGCATGGGGAATCGCACCCCTTTCCTTCAGGGCAATCACCTGGCCGTTTCCAGCTCGGATGACCGCCGTGCAGCATCATCGGACTTCTTATGAAATTTTACGGTATCATTTATCCTTTTAGGGGGATAATGATTTTGGTTGGTGTAGAGGTGAAGTTTTCTTTCGTAAATCTATACAATTTGCGAAAGTAGAATCCACCTATGTATCCACATTGTATCGTCTTTTTTGAGGGAAGTCAATACCTAAATTGCGGAAATTTAGCGAAAAGTAGGTACAAATTATAAATGCCGCATAGAATCACTTGCTACTCAAGGGCCTATTTTACAAATATTCCCAATCACAAAATCGTTTACGCCGTCAAAAACATCGTCAAGGAGGAGCGTTGGTCATGCCTAAAAGAGGAGAAAATATTTACAAGCGGAAAGACGGGCGCTGGGAGGGGCGGTATATTCGTGGCCGCACAGCTTCCGGGCAGGCCGAATATGGGTATGTTTACGCCGGCAGCTATAAGGCGTGTCGGGCCAAGCGGCAGCGGTGCATCGAGGCGCTGCCGGCAAAGCCTGCCTCACAAGCATCTTCAGCGACCTTGGACCAGGCCGCTGAGCTGTTTTTAAGCGAAAAAAGCCATGTTCTGAAAGCGTCATCCTGGAATCGGTATTCCTATCTGACCCAGCATTATATCCTGCCCGCTTTGGGAACAGTTCCTATCTGTCGGCTGACGGCGGATCAGATTTCTGATTTCCTGCGCCGCTTGCAGCGAAGCGGACTATCCGGCAAAAGCGCCAGGGACATCGGCGTATTACTAAAGTCAATTCTGAAGTATACAGCCAAAAAGCTGGACTGCAGCTGTCCCGGTGTGAATGCCGAACTGCCCGTCTATCACCGAAAAAAGATCGAGGTATTTTTCGCAGACGAGATTGGGCGGTTGGCAAAAAAGGTCCTGGAAGCGCCCAGCATGGCGGGCGTTGGGGTCCTGCTTGCGCTGAATGCCGGTCTGCGCTTGGGGGAGCTATGTGCGCTCCAGTATAAGGATATTGATTTATGTAATGGGGTGATCCATGCCACCAAGACGGCCCAGCGAATGAAAAAGGGCATGCACACCCACCTGGTGGTGCAACCGCCGAAAACCGACAACGCCCGGCGCACGATCCCGCTGCCAGAGGATATGCTGGCCCTTTTAAGGCAAACGGTTTGCCCGGCCAGGAATGAGGAGAACTATTTTCTGTCCGGTAAGTCTGCTCCGCTGGAACCGCGGACACTGCAATACCAGTACCGCGCATTGCTGAAGGCGGCGGGGATCCCTTATCGAAATTTCCATGTGCTGCGGCACACCTATGCGTCGCGCTGCGTGGAGCAGGGTGTGGACATCAAGAGCTTGAGCGAGATGCTGGGCCATGCCGATGTCCGGACTACGCTCCAGGTCTATGTCCATTCCTCCCTGGAGCACAAGATGCGGGTGGTTCAAAGCATATGCTTCCTTTCTCTTGCCCCGGCGGCGGACTTTGCGCCGTCAACATTTCCGTCACACGGGCCGGAAACGGCGCTGCGACAACGGGTTTTTCCGAACCTTTCGCAAATTGTATAGATTTACGAAAGCTCCGCCTTGTTTTTTTGCCAAGGGCAGCTGTGCCGAGTTCGGCTTGTTATTCCTCATACAAACTCATAAAGACCCATCACTGAGAGTTTACCTCTGAGTGACGGGCTTTTTTTGTCGAAAAAGATGCGGAATTATCAAAAAAACTTTATTAAGGCTATTCCCTGGCGTATAATGAGAGCTATGCTGTGAGAAAGGATAATCGAAACAAAATGAAACAGGCAGAGCTGAGATACTATATTTCCATCAATGTAAACGGCCAACATCCATTGATGAGGTCAGCGCAGGGCTACACTGAATATTATAGTGAAGCACTGGAATTCTCCGATCTTTTTGATGCCTATCGTTTTGTTGAACGGCACGGTTTGGAAAAACTGGCATCCATCATCACACGGCCAACCTAATCGTGCGATTGCCCCTCTATTATCGACTTCCTATCGGGAGCCATACTTTAGCAACGACTGTTGTTACTGGTACAAATGGTTCGTCCCAGTAACGGGAATCATAGGAGTCATCCGCATTGTCTCCCAGCATGTAGTAGGAGCCTTCGGGTACAGACATGTTGATTCCGTTATGCATGACCACATTCCCACCAACCGCTGCAATACGCTTGACAAAAAGATTCCCGCCATGGCAAAAGATAACAACGTCTCCGACTTCAAAGCTGCCTTTGATTCGTACACCGAGGATCAAGCTACCAGCTTCGAGCGTCGGTTTCATAGAGTTAGTAGGCACATAGCCCAGGATAAAAACCGTGCGAAACATAACGAGTACAAGCAGCGCCGCTATAACAGGCAGCAAACGGCTTAGACATAACTTCTTTTTCCTCATTTTGGATACCTCTAAATAAGAAAACAGGACAACGGAAGGGAGACCGCATGAGAAAGTAGCAAGTCTTTCGACTTTTAGAATCCGTCGGAATGATTGAATTGATAGGACAAATCAAAGAATAATTATTGTGAACCAATACCGCGGTATTTGCTGCGAGTTCTACAAGAAGTACTGGTTCTGAGTGGAACTGATGAAGCAAGGGCTGAAAAGCGGCTTTTCACGAGAGTCCTGGAAGAATGCTTTATGACTCAGCCTGTAAAACAGCAGCCCAAGTTGTCAATATTCTAAAAGTAGAACATACACTACCCTTGCGGGATGGTGTATGTTCTACTAATGCACAGATAAGGGATGGCAACATCTATTTAGTAATACGAAAATCCGGAACTACAGTTACTCCTCACCTATATTCACTCGAACGATTTTTCTGGTAGGATAATTTGTCACTTGCAGCCAGATATTGCTTTGCTCTAAACGATTCCATTCAGCGGATGTGAAGCGATATCTATACAGATCAAATGGCAGCAAAATATCACATGAGGCGCCATCCTGTAACCGAATCCCGGTGGCACCGTCCAATATAGGATTGACCACACCCAAGAGATCCCAATCCATATTCATGAGCATATCCGTGGTGTATAATGATAGTTCCGTTAAAGGGAATCCTTCTGCGGGACTATTCTGCTGCGAAACAGTAACGCTGACCAATGCGACCTTATCGGGGATCCGACTTCGATCGGCCCCGTCATACTGCAAAGCTGAAGTATAGGCACGATAATCTACAATTTCAAAACGGTTGACCCGAAGCATATAGCCTTCAGCCGCCAAATTATACCCGACAAAATCCGGCGCAATAGGAACGATTTCTCCAACGGAGTATGTCTTCTCTGTATTGGCAGACCATCGTTGACGATAATCCTGATTAATTGCTTTATAGCGGATCATCCAAACAAAGAGCACTACTGCCGCAACGGAGAAAATCAGCCAGAATTTCTTTTTGTCTTTCATTTGCCTATCACCGATGTTACCCTTCCCGCTTGCATTTGAATAACAACATCCGATACGCTCTGCACAAAGTCAGCATCATGGCACGCAACGACTACTAATGCACTGCGCTGACATTCTTTACGGATCAACTGTGCGATCATAGCAACGCCCTGCTCATCCAGTGCATTTGTGGGTTCATCCAAAATCAGCAGATCGGGCTTTTCCATCAAGGCCGCAGCAATACCCAGACGTTGTTTCATGCCTAATGAATATTTTTTGAAAGTCCGTTTATCATTCGGGTCCAGGCCAACCGCCTGCAGGGTGTTATGGATGTCGGAGACCGAGATCAGCTGTTTTAGACCGGCAAGCAACTCCAGGTTTTTTTGCCCGGTATATTCGTCAATAAATGCGGGACTCTCGATCATCACGCCCACAGATTCAGGGAAATCCAGATCCTTCCCCAGGCGACGATCATTTACTGAAACACTGCCCTCTGTCGCATAGATCAACCCACACATCAGACGTAAAAGCATCGTTTTACCCGATCCATTTTCCCCTTGCAATCCGTAGACTTTTCCGCTTTCAAAATTCAAACTGATGTCTTGCAGCACGACCGCTCTGTGAATGGTTTTTGTGACATGATCCACCACAATATTCATCGTATCACCGTCCTATTTTTCAAGAGATATGAGGTCTTTTCTTTGTATCAGTAAATATCCTGCGCCTATTGATAAGAGCAACAGTAGCAGTGTAAACACCAGTTCTTTACGATAACTCAATCCATTTGCATCAAAAAGCTGGTATCGCATCACCATCGCTCCGTTGCCGACCAACCATTCAATGGGGAAATATGCGGCAGCAATATATGTGACAAAGCATATTAGAAAGCTGATGGCCGGACGGGCCACAAGGTTTAAGAGTGTTTGCAGCATACATACGGCCGTAAGCGTCACAAACGGAAGGAGCAAAGCGTATAGGATAACACTTGCCGGCGTGAGTGAAATTGTCTCTCCACACAAGACCTCCGAAAACAAGAATGCGGTGATTTCGGGCGTGTTGTTTAGGCCGAAGGTAACGGGTGTCAGAATCGCTGTGCCTATTATGGCAATCATTTCACAGGCAAAGTATAAAGTACAGCTTGCTATGCACCATATACACTTAGACAGCCACCATTTCCCACGCGATGTGCGTAGGAAAACTTGCTGACCTTGTACACTGATACCTTGCGCAGGATATGCTGCTGTTATATACAGGCAAAAGCCGCACACAATCAGCCATTCGATGGGGACCGACACCTTTTCTTCCATAGAGCCGTGTTGTATGATTGCCATGCCGCGAAATAGACACAGCATATAGTCGCCAATTGAACCCCGGCTTGAAATGGATTCCACATTGCAATAGAATTGCACAGAGCGATATACTGCGAATAAGCGCATGGAAAAGAGGAGAGTGGCAATCAGATAGTTTCTCCTTTGCAATCCCTGCCGCAGATCATAGCGCAACAGCCTATAAAACCTCATGTCTGTATTTCCTATATATCCCCGTAAGAACAGATACGAATGTCAAAAGAATAAGTTCCGCAAGTATGATCCATGTGGGACTGGGATTTGTACTTGCCAAATTGCACAGCCTTAAAGGCGAGAGCTCTATATACCAGTTCATTGCGTCGGCAAGCATGGGGGTAATGAAATCAAGTAATAGGAACAGCAGAAGTGGAGTTGCTGTCACAAAGAATCGGTGTTTTACCTTATGCCCGACGATAATGCACAGACTGGCCGCAACGCCGCCCCAGAAAAACTCAATAACGCACCAGATGATTGCATGCAGCCAAGGGTGGGTATAGTATAGCTTCGCCAAAAAGGCTGTGCCTGAACAGAATCCTGTAATAGGCAGTGCAACCCGAGGAATACAGGCGGGACATACCATCGCGGATGCAAACAGATCCGTAGTTACCGGCAATGCAATAGCAATGCCGCCACTAACAAATACAGCCGCCATTTTGGCTGTTAGGTATTGAGAATACGGAACTCTGGTAAGAATATTATTTGTCATATGAGACCTGTTGTCCTCATACAATGACCACCCATAAGGCATAGCAGCCAAAAATGGCCAAACGGCATAGAAGACTACAGCCCCGACGGTGACTCCGTTGACGCCGATCCAATTGACAAATAAGCTGCACCCATCATATCCGCCCGGGGAATGTGCATAGGATGCGCCTAAGTCACTGACGGTAATTGCAGTTTGAACCAAATCAGCTATGACAAGAATAAAACCGATCAGCAATGCACTGCGCATCATTTTGTTGTGAAATGCTTTCCACATTTCGGTTCTAATACAGTTCCCCATTATGTTATTCCTCCGCTAATGTTTACTGCTCCATCTCGGCTTGTTTTGAATGCTTTGTATTTGATTTACTGTCAGGGCGTTGCATCCTTATACGAGTTTGCGCTATCAGGGCTCCATTCACCGGACATGGTTTCACCAAAAAGATTGGGGCACGAGAAGGAGAGCGTTGCCCAGCGATAGCCGTCCTCATTAATGAAGGAATGGATACTGTACTTATTCCCGTTGTGACATGTCACATAATTCACGCGAGTTCCGCCAGATACAGTACAGTTATTCATCGATCCGTTTTGTGCGGATCCACCAAGGGCTCTTGCTCTGATGTGATCGCGCTTTCCGTCACGATAATAAAAATACACAGCTGATGAATCATCTTTTGTTCTGGGTGTAAGACGATGGTAGGAATACACATTTACACTAAAACCAGTGATTGTTGTGTCGGCTGTAGATGCAAACGCAGGAACAGCCATTGCTGCGCATACGAGAAACGCCATAATCAAGGTAATAATCTTCTTCATTTTTATTTCCTTTCTTTGTACATGTTTGGGTTTCTTATGTACTTATGTAATTAATATGATTCAATCATTGGAATCACCCTCATTCTGTCAACCGCTGTATACATGGACTGTAATATAGAATATTCATCTATATTACAAGTTACCTATTATGCTGTTGCAGTAGCGGGATTCACATAAAAGCTTTGCCCATCAACTGTGCATACTACTTTTACTGTATATGTTTTCCCTTTTGTTACCTCATGAGAGCCTGTGATAAGCAGATACGATGTCCCGTTACCGCTCCAGGAGTCGATCATCGTACGGCCTTGCCATAATTGAAGTGTTGCATGGATGGTTTTTCCAGGCTTGGCGATAGACACTCTGCATGTAGCTGTTGTTCCATTGATGGTGATTGAAGCCGACGGCGTAGCTGCTTGTACGGATGTAGCTTGCGCTGTCGCGGAGCAGGATAACAACAGGATCAATGCAAGGATGAGAGAAATCGTCTTTTTTTTCATAAATACACCCCCTTTCTCTATTCTTCTAAGCATTAGAACGGAGAAAGGGGGTGCTTTTTGGACACCATAATTACATGATTTTATTATTTTGTAGGAATCGACAAAATAAGGGATTGCGCTATGTGCACTATGTCCTCGTTGCTGATATTTCCCTGTATATTAAACACAACCTGATTCGCTTCGTCCACCCATATTAAAGCTTTTTCTGGTGAAGTTTCATTGCCAATGTATAAATCCGCTGGAATTCCGTTGATATCGACTTTGACTACTTCGCTATACTCCTGTGCTGTTGTGCTCATGCTGGTATGCTGCATCAAGGTATATTCAACAGAAAACATTTTTTCTCCGGTATCGTTGGCATATACGCGAAGACAATAATCGCTATCTTGATAGTTATCTACCAGCGAAAATCCGTCCGGTATCCACGACGGCTCATAACAGATGTGATCTATTTCATTATCTTCGCTATTGAAAAGATAGATCGTTATGCTCTCGTAGATTTCTTTTATCCATTGGAAGGCGCGCTCTCTTGCCTGTATATCAACTGTCAGCCATGTGCTGACAGACAGAATCGTCACAATTAATATTACCGCAGCCCGCTGCCATATTTTATGCGCAACAACCCTACGCTTGCTTTTTTTTCGTAATATCTCCATGCTATGTTCAAAATCATCGGAAAATACATGTTCGCATTCACTGGGAGACGGGAATGAAGTAAGCATGGACTCTGCTACACGCTTTGCCGCGTTGGCCAGTTCCTGTTCTGACCATGCAATGTTTGACATTTTACGCATCTCCTTTCAAATGTTTTTGCAAAGCGGCCTTGGCTCTCCAAAGCTGCTTTTGTGCGGTATCCTTTTTTATATGCAGCATAGATGATATTTCTCGTACAGAGTATCCATTATAATAGCGCAGCAATAGGATATCACGATAGGCAGCCGGTAATCGTGCCATAGCATCGGCCAAACCATGATCACCAGGCAATGGGATTTCGATGCCATAGGTACTCTCCCAAAATTCCATATCTACCAGTTTTGATCGGCTGCGAATGATATCTATTGCTTTCCGTTCTGTAATAATAACGATATAAGCTCTAGTTTTTGGACATTTGACATCCGATATTTTTTTCAGATTCTCAATAAGGGATAGAAACGCCTGATGTACTGCATCCTCGGCATCAAATTCATTCTTCAGAATTTTCATGGCAACATGGAACATCAAGCCCTTGTACATTATGTAAAGCTGTTCAAACTTGGATTTATCTTCGTCGCTTTCTATCATCTGTAAGTAGATAATCAACGAAATTCCCTCCTACAATAATGATGTCATTATATGTCGTTAATTATACCATCACACGATGTAGAATACAAGGTTAAGCAGCTTGCTGACAGGCACCGGGAGCTGAGCAAGGCGAAGAATCGCATTGCTGAGATTGACACATTGCTCAGGAGTCAGTAACTGGTACTGGATGACAGTTACAAATTACAGTAGCTAATAAAGGCTAAAGTATCGTTCCGACGAGAAGGAAGCGAAAGACGGCATGTCCGCCGAGGATGCGGCATACGAGAGAAAAGTGAGGATAGGCAATACCCTCCGAGCTCTTTTCCCGATACTTGCATTTGTGCTTTTCGGGGTGCTCATCATGCTTCTCCAGGGCGGAAGATTCTGATCATAGGAGCTATTGTTTGTTCTTTCTCTGTCTTAATACCCTCCGATAGAGTGAGTCCTTCTGGATGCGCCATGGTGACGCTACCCTCGTGACAACTCGAGAGCGCACCTTTCCCTTGGTGGGAGGTGCGCTCTGTCTGCGTTCATTTGATGCGATACAGGCTGCTGGTCAGGCTGCCATTGGGACGACGGCGGTGGGTGCGTTCCAGAAAACCATGATGTTCCAAGTCACTTAATGCCCGCTGCACAGTGCGGCGGGACAGCTTCAAGTCCTCCGCGATCCTGCGGACGCTGGGCCAGCAGGTGCCGTCGGCGTTGGAGCGGTCCTTGAGGTACATATAGACCGTCTTGGCCCGATGGGATAGTTCCTGATCCGCATAGATGCTTCCAAAGTAACTCATGTCTTTGTGTCCTCATTGTAAAGTCCCATTGCCGAATAGGGGCTTCTCCTCTCGGCAACAGGTGCTTGCTGCACCTGCGTAGGTTGGGTGCCCTTCTTTCCGTAGGCCCGGTCGATGCGGAGGAATAGCTCCTGTCGACTGGCGTAGGTTACAGGTCGAGAGGCATGCTCCGGGGTAATATATGGCGCACCGAAGGTAATGCCCCAGTCCAGAAACAGGCGCAGCTTTGTCTGCATAGGATGCGTCCCCGTTTTCATGACCACAAAGCTGCCCTTGGGGATGGATTTCAGTTCGTCCGGCGTCATGAGGGGCCGCTCCATCATCTGCAAGCTCTGGCTTGGATCATTCTTGCTTCTGCTGACCGAGCCGGACAATACCGTGCGGCTGCCCAGTGCCTTGGAGAGCTGCTCCGCCGTCTGGCTGTTGGGGGCGAAGCCGCCGAAGATGGTATCCTGGCAGTTATCGGTCAATATCTCTGCCCCCTCTCGCCCATAGTTTTTCTCCAGCTGCGCCAGCGCCTGGATGATAGGCACCATGGTCAGCCCACGGGAGCGTCCTGCGCTGAACAGCGGCAGGATGTCAAAGGCGGGCATGGTCCCCAGCTCGTCGCAGAAGAACACAACACGACCAGGCAGCCGCCCGCCGTTTTCATCCGCCACGGCAAACAGCTCCCGTGCCAGCGTCTGGATCATCAAGCCTGCCATGAAATTTTTGGTCTGATCCTCCTCCGGCAAGATCAGGAAGATAGCGGACTTCTCCGACGCAAACCGCTCGGCGTTCATGGTGCTGTCAAAACACAGCACCTGCTCCAGCTCGGAGTCCAGAAAGGCGTTGAGGCGAGACAATACCGTGCTCATGACCGAGGCCATAGCCTGGTCGGATGTGTTCAGCGCCGCCCCGGCAAACCACCGTGCCTTGTGCTCCGGGGGCAGCTTTTCCATGAGGATGGTAAACCAGTTTTTGCCCCGTACCCCCGAGGGAGCCAGCAGTTCCTGCACCAGCTTGAACACGGACACGATGTGCCGCCGCTCCTGTTTTCTTTCCGGCGGCAGAAATTCTGCCAGCAAGAGCACCACGGAAGTCAATAGTCCCTCTGCGGCATCGTAGAAATAGGCGTTCTGGCCGTAGTCTGCATCCCCATTCGGTGACACGATGGTCTTGGCCAGGATCTTGGCGTACTTCTCCGCCTTGGCACGGGCGGCAAGACTGCCGGTGGCCTGCGCCGCATCCATGTAGTGGTTGATGAGCGTCATGAGGTTGTAGCCATCTGAGCGGGTAGGGTTTCGCAGATCCACCACGGATACATGGTAGCCGTAGTATTTTTCCGCAATGGCGCCGTAGTTGCGAGCTAAGTCACCCTTGGTATCCAATGCCAGAAAGCTCATGCCGCTGGCACAGGCGTATTCCAAATTGGGATATAGAAAGTAGGCCGTTTTGCCCACGCCGGATGCGCCGATCATAAGGCAATGCACATCGTCCTTATCCACCAGTGCGGTGATGCCGTGCTTATGGCTGATGCTGCCCAGCACCAGCCCCTGCACTTCCGGGCGGTGCAGCCCTTTGCGCCAACTTGCCGCTTGGAACGGCACGAGGGCATAGGTCTTGCGGATCTCTGCGTCAGTGGCCCAGCGGGCCGTGCCATGCTGGCCGTCGCCTACGGTTTTGGATTTAATGTTGTTGAGGGTGTAGCGATTGTTCAGCAGCGTCAGGCAGCCTATGACCACCGCCATGACGCCGCCCGCTGCAAGGAGGATCCATAGAGCATCTGTCACGAGTTTTCTCCTTTCCTTTTTTATGGATCTATGTTACTATTATCGTGTAAAACTAAGGGAGGGACAGTACATGAGTCATCTCGTTGCCTCTGAATATAAATGTTTTGAGGATATACGCAGGACCCGTCCCGACGGGTCTGAATACTGGTGTGCCAGAGAATTGGCCCCGGTTTTGGATTATGCAAAATGGGAAAATTTTGCCAAGGTCATCAAACGCGCTATGATCGCCTGTGAAAACAGCGGCCACGACACAGCTGCCGATTTTCCTGAGGTTAGGAAAATCGTTAAAGCCGGCGCAACGACAAAAAGCATTGTCGACTATGAATTGTCCCGCTATGCCTGTTATCTGATCGTGCAGAACGGCGATCCGCGCAAAGAGGTCATTGCTTTGGGGCAAACCTACTTTGCTATCCAAACTTATCGGCAGGAGGTTGCGGACCGATTTAATCAGTTGGACGAAGACAGCCGTCGGTTGGTCGTTCGCGGCGATATAAAACAGTGGAATCAGCTGTTGGCCGAGGCCGCACGGAATGCCGGCGTGATCACAGCGGATGAGTTTGCCGTATTCCAAAACGCCGGGTACATGGGATTGTACGGCGGCATGACCGTGGACGACATACATCAGAAGAAAAATTTGGAAGTAGGGCAGAAGATCCTTGACTATATGGGCAGCACGGAACTGATCGCAAATCTGTTCCGTATTTCCCAAACAGAGGAAAAGCTTCGGAAGGATGGCGTGGATAGCGCTGATACCGCCACTGCCGTGCATTACAAAGTCGGCAGTGAGGTCCGCGAGGCTATCGAAAAAATCGGCGGCACAATGCCGGAAGATCTGCCTACACCCGAAAAGAGCATTGCCCAGCTAGAAAAAGAACAGCTCCAGCGACTAAAACAGCAGGCGCTGGATGGGCAATTGATGTTGGATGAATGAATTTACCCCGACAGCCTTATGCTGTCGGGGTTTTCGCTTTGCCCCGCTTTGCCCGCAGGTCATCGTTCCAGTCCTTCCCCTCCGGGCGCAGACGCTCCACATCGTAGCCCATATCCTCCAGGGTATCCAGCATACCGTCGCAAGCATCCTCACCCGCCTCGTCATTATCCAAACAGAGGTACACCGTGTCCAGCTTCGGGTTCTGCCGCAGGCGCTCCAGTACGGGCTGGATGGAGGTGCCGCAGCAGGCCACATAGCTGTGCTCCAGCCAACCTGCCGGGTAGAGGGTAATGTGAGACAGTAGATCAATGGGTGCTTCAAAGACATAGAGGGAACGGTCCGTCCCGTTTTTGTGGAAGCTGTGTTTTATGTCGCTGCTCTCCACATTGATGCGGAATACTTTGCCTTGGGAGCCGGTGCTGCGCAGATGTGCATGCCGGGCTTCTCCGTTTTCATCCAGACCGACAAACACGCAGTTGTGGTGTGGGTCGTCCTCATAGAGCATCTTCTCCTGCACAAACGCCGTGACCACATCCCGGTCAATGCACCTGTGCTTGGTGAGATAGGCATACATCCTGCGCATAGTCAAGTAAGGCTTCGGCAGGGCAAAGGGCTTTGGCTCCTGCGGCTCCGGTTCCTGCTTTGCGATGGGAATAATGCCCTGTCCGTCCCGGCCCAGCAGTATGGACACCGCTTCGGGATAGGTCTTGTCGTAGAATTGCTGCACGAAGCTGATGGCGCGTCCGCCTTTCCGTGCGGCATGGTCATACCACATCGGTCCGCGCACGGTGATGCTGTGGTCGCTGACCAGCCGGTACTCCCGTCCGGCCATAATGAGTTTCTCGCCTCGATCCAACAGAAAAGACGGCAGGTCAACCTCGTTGGCCTGCCGTTTCTCTGCGGATGTGAAATATACAAATTTGCCCATGCATTTCCCTCCTTGCATTATCGCATGGTGTTGTCGTTGACATGGTGGAGCTGCTCGTCCTCATGATCGTTCCGCTTGTGGCCCATGGCCATGCGCTTCTCCTGTAACCGCCTGCGGCGCTTGGAGTCAATACGCAGCGCAGGTGGGATGACCGGCATACTCGTCCTAAATATCTGCCCCATATGATGCAGCAGCCGCATGACCGCATTTGCCGGAATATGCCTTGCAGACACAGCTTCTCCCACTGGCTGCACATCAGCAGAGCCACGGATGGGCGGCGTTTTCTCTGTCGATTGCTTTTCCCCCGGCTCCACACTGTCAGCAGACGGGGAAAACGAGATATCCTCTGCCTCTCGGATGATCCAGTTTTTAAGAGAGCGAAACTCCTTCCGCTGCGTTAGCGGCTGGCGGGGTGGCGTGTTCCGCCCATAGTAGCCCGCAATCTCGTCTTTCAGCTGCCACCATTGGTCGTAGCAAGCCGCCACCTCCGGGAGCTGCGCCAGCCGCTCCACAATGGCATCCACCTGTGCCTTGACCGATTTTGGCAGATAGGAATAGACATGTTTGCCGCCGACCTGCGCCAGTGCCTGGGAGAGTTCTTGCAGCTCTTTCGCAAGCCCGGGGTCATCGGCGGCACCGGTTTCCAACGCCCGAATGCGCTCTAGTAACAATGCCTTGGCGGTTTGTATACTCTCCTTGTAGGCGGCATCCTTCCGAATGTAAAGCTCCGTCATCTCGTCCCGAAAAATTTCGTTCGTCATCTTGGACCGAATCGATGCGATCCCCTTCTGCGTTAGAAACCCCACCTTGGGATCGTCCGACCACGCCATCATGTGTATGTGCGGATGGTGTCCCTCGTCGTGATATGCCGCATACCAACGAAACTTCTCCGGTGGAATACGCATGGCCTCCGCAATGGAGTGGCTCTCCTGCTTCAATAGGTTCTGCCATGCGGCTGCTTTGCTGTATCCCAGGCGCTCCGCATCCTCCCGCCGCAGGGAGAAAATGAAGGTCCACACTTTTCCGGCGTGAGTCTCCAGTTCGCTTTTTGCCGCCTTAAGATCCGTGACATCTTCTGCACTGAATAGCCCGTGACCGCCGCGCTTTTCCGCCCGGGGTCGGTTGGCGATGTAGGCCATATAGCCGCTCTCGGATTCCAATTCATGCAGATGCGTGTCCAGCGCTGCAACAATAAACGCAGACGCCGTACCCCGGTTGGGTGTCTGCAGGTAGTCGGCGTACTCGAAGAGCTCCTTTGCGTCCGGGAAGTCCTTCAGCAGTTTTGTGAGGAACTGCATCTGTTTTTTAGTCACCGGTTCGGTGCTTTGAAGGACCTCCACGCCGTCTCGCTTGGCAACATACTCCATGTATCTTGCCGCACGACCTCCTTGGATGTACCCGCTTTTCTGTATCAGCCGTGCCATCGGTTACTCCTCCCGGTGGAACAGAAGCACATCCCTAAAAGAGATGTTTCCATGCGTACCCGCCACCTCCCGGACACTGTTACCGCGCATTTTGTTGTACTCGTCCCGGGTCATGTCTATGTCGCCGCCCAGCAGATGGTTGGTCATGTTGTGCTCCACCACCAGCTTGAACAGCAGCTTGCCCAGCCTGTCGCCGAACACACCCAGTGTGCCCTCCAGCATCTCCTGTAGCGCACGGGGCAGATACGCACTTGTCCGCTCGGCGTGCAGACGACCGCAATACTGCCGCAGCGCCTTCTCCACAAACTCGTTGCGAGTAGGGCAGTTATCCAGCTTATAGAATGCGTCCACCTCTTGCCACACCTCGTCTGACAGCCAGACAGAGTGTCGGCTTTTTCCGTTTTTATCCATTGAACTGCACCTCCTTCCATTGAGAGTCAGAGCCTCCCAAAGGCCCTGCAAACACGGGGCTAACAGGCATTTTTACAAGAAATAGCGCCAAAGCATATTCGTCTCCGCATGATCAGCGTCAATTTCAAAGTGGCACAAACCTCCGTGGCAGTCCGCACTGCGGGCTGCCGTAAGGGCCAATGGCGCAATAAAGCGCCAAAGGCTTTCTCCTGCCCCGATTTCGGCGCACCGAAAATCGGCCCAAAACCTCGCTCAACCTGCCAGGGCGCTATCCTTACCCTCCCGCGCTCCCACGAGGCCACACAGCGGCCCACAGGGGTGGACACGGGGCATCTCCTGCTCGGCATCTCAGCCGACATATATCGGAGGCGAAAAAAGAGAGCCGCACCAATTGGCACGACTCTCCAAATAGAATATTCGGTTTCACATCTCCAGCACTGGCGAAGTGTGCTGCTCCTGCTCCATCAGAAGTTCCAAGCTGTAATCCAAAATCTTCTCCTTGCGCTCGGTCAGCATGGTCAGGTAGAATTCACGCTGGATCGGCAGTAGTTCCGGGACATTTTCAAAATAGATATTTTGCGCGAAGATAATCAGCCTGCTCCTGCGTGATGGCATTGCTCCACTGATTGGAGTTAATCGCACTATACAATTCTCCCCACAGACAGTCCATATAAGACACCTTGTCCTTTTCGCCCTGAATGTACTCACGAAGCGCTTTATCCAGACTGGCAGGCAGATTCTTTTCCAAATAGGTTCGGTCAGTCGGCTTGCCGCCATGCATTTGTGGTTTCTCCACGGTCAGCGTAATGAGCTGCTCCATCGGGATATCCAATGTGGAGGACAGCTTCATGAGTGTACCGGCACTGCATCGGGAAAGCGTTGTCTTGCCGGAGCAAATGTCCGCCAGCGTTGCCCAAGGCACACCGCTTTTCTTGGAGAGCTGGTAGCGGGAGAGGTTCTTTTCCCGCAGTATCTGTTGGATCGTCATATACATCACCGCTCTTATTATATCGGTGCGCCGATAATCAGTCAAGAGAAAACCTTGTAAACCTCTGCCTGCCATGCTTACATCTGCATTTCAGGAGTCTGTGATCCACTCTCCCGAAGCTGCCGGGCGTACTCGTGCAGGCTCGTGCCGGTCTGCTGCTGGTAGAACGCCTCCATCTTGCGTGCCAACACCTCCTGCTCAGCGGCGTTGAGGTGATAGCTCCAGTTCTCTTCTGTGCCATCTCCTTTGCAGAGATTCAGCTCCAGTGTATCACAGAGACGGTCTTTCTCGATGTCGTAGTTGGCATAGATGTTGAGCCAGTCATCGTTCTGATCGGTGCAGACGAATGTACCGAAGGCGGCATCCACATCGAAGTCCGCCTGCAGATAAAAGCTGAGCTTGCCATCCGATTCGATGATCTCCTCACCGAAAGAAAAATTCCGTGCAGAGAGATGTCCCGCCGAGGTGATCTCTTTGCCATTCAGATGATCCAACAGTTTGCGCCACTTATCATCGCCAGATGCGAATTGCGACCGGGTGGCGTGATAGACCGCCACCGATACATCACGCATTGCCCAGGTCTGCCAACCATCTATAATGTGAACAGCGGAGAACTCCCGCTTGTCGAAGTTCACATCGAACACGCCGCGCACCTTTCCGGTGTTCTCCATGCGAGGGGCTGTCAGGGCATCAAACTCTTTTGCTGTGATGGGCTGCCCGCCGAAAAACATTCCGATGAATTTGTCTGGCGCCACGCCGTTGCCCTTCGTAACATAACCGCGCAGCTTTTTCCCGACCGCCAACAGTTCCTCACCGGGCGAGGTTTTGAAGTACCATTCCTGGCCGCATTCCGTCACATGGTAGGCGGCATAAGTTCGGGCAGCTTCTTCCTCCGCACGCTGTGCGGCAGCTTCCGACTGGATTGCACGGCTGATGCGCTCATACTCACGCTGCGGAAGCTGATTACAAAGCTCGTCCAGCACAGTTTCCAAATGCTCCTGCAGCGTCTCACCCTTGAGGTGCTTTTCAATGGCCTTCTTCCACCTCCGGTCCAGCCACAGGACGATTTCTTCATGCTGTGCCATGCTCATCGCCCTCTTTCTGCTTCGTTACGGATGCTTTTGCAGGCCGCCTGGGTCTGGCCGCAGGAGCAGACTTACTGTCCACATACTCCCGCACCGCTTCCGGGACTTCCGATTCATAGAGCTGCTGCAGCACATCCTCCATGCGCCGCTGCACGGAAGACCGCTGCTTGCGGAGCACAAACTCCAGCGCATCCAATTTGGCTGCGTCAAATCCAATGGTGATATTCTTACTTTCCAATTTCCGTTCCTCCTTAGTCATACTTGATCCCCGGCACCTCCAGCCAGTGGCTCCAGCCCCGGCCCTGGAGCTTCGTTTTTACCACGCCGTACCGTGTGTCCATGGCCTCTATGACCTCACCGCTTCCAATATATACACCGATGTGCCCGGACTTCCACACGGCCAGTCCCGGCGTGTCGGGCATGGTCTCAATGCTGCCTTTGCGCCCAGCGTTATAGTACATACCGTCCGCACCCACATCGGGCATACCATTGCTGCCGTACTGGATCTCCATGGTCTCGGTGTTCAGCCAGCCGTACCCCTTGATGAGCCCCACGCAGTCGGTGGTGCGTCTGTTCAGCCAATGGGAACGGATGAAGTTGGCTTCATCCCCTACGCCCTCCGGGTATTGCGAGATCTTATATTGCAGCAGCTCCGGCGTCAGCACTTGGCCGAAGGTACCCCATACATAGCCCCAGCCGGAGTTCCATGCGTTGGCGGCATAGATGGCCAGGTCTGCACTGTTCTTTGTGGCAGGGTCTGTAAACAGAGATGCCTCCAGTTCCATCGGCGCATTGCCGCCCGGCTCATAGGCCCCGTTATAGGTACCGCCGCCCGCGCTGCCCATGACCATGGAATAGATCTTCACGGCATTGGAGCGTTCCTCCGCCGTGACCGCACGGCCCCGCCACACGGATAACTGCGCATAGACTTCTTCCATAGGAAGCGGTACGGCCACTTCATAGGTTTCGCCCGTCTCCTCCCGCCCCCTCGTCTCCGTTTCACAGAAGCAAGCCACGAACGCCTCCGCGTCTGTCTGCGACAGCGTATCCGCTCCAAAGCAGAGGGCAAAGAAAACAGCCTTGACCTGTATTGGATCAAGTCTGTTTCCCTCGGCTTTCTGATTGACTTCGGCTACCGCCGCATCCAAATGGGAGAAGGATCCCCGCATCTGTGTGAGCTGCATCCGGTATTCTTCCGGAACACTTGCGGACAGCTCTGTCCCATAAAACGCCGCCGATACAACAGCACTGTTGTGCTCGGCTGTGCCGGAACCTACACAGCACAAGAACGCTGTCAGTAAAATCACCGGCGACAAAATCGCCGCCAGCACCCACCCGACTGTTTTGCGGCCCTTCTCACTGGACAGCACGGCAGCTGCCAGCCGAACAAGTTGTGTGCTCATGGTAAGCCACCTCCTCCATTACCGTCCGCCAGCTGAGCCAAATAGCACCGCCTTGTGAGTTGGGGCTTTCACCTCCAGATGGTATCGCTCCATGCCGCACTTATACAGGCACTCGCCACGCCTTGCCCGCTGGATGAGTTCAAACTCCGCCTCGTCCAGCTGCAGCATGTCCATATAGAACCGCTTGCCGATGGAACCGGGATTGAACAGGAACTGATGGGGCGGGATGGCAAAAAGCGGTTTCGTCATCTCCCGCACGCCCTCCTGGTCAAAGTCCTCCAAGTTTTGGGAGGCCATCACCAGCGCCGAGTCCCGCTTGCGTACACGCTTCAGACAGTTGCGGATGTACTCGATGGCCACCGGGTTAGACAGCCACAGGTACAGCTCATCCAGCACCGCTACGGTATTGCCGCCCGTCAGCAGCCGGTCCGACATATACGCCAGCACATTGAACAGCAGGGCATTCCGCAGGCTCTTGGCCGCCGTCAGCACACCGCCTACGCCGAACACCAGAAAACGGTCACCGGAGATATTGGTGTGTCCGTTGAAGAACGGCGCATCCGCCCCCACACATAGAGAATGCAGGCCCAACAGCACCTCCTGCAGCAGCTCCTGCGTATACAGCGCACCCGGCTTGTATTGGGCCAGCTCCTCTTGCATGAGGTCATACAGATCGGAGAGGATGGGGTAGTCCCCCGGTGCAAGCTGGCGCAGGTCCGTCTCCTCCGTAATGCCCCAACGGGCATATAATTTGGACAGCATGATCTCTATGGTGTCCAGCTGTGGGTCGGAGAAATCTTTGTACGCCCGGAAGAAGTCTTTCAAAAAGGAGATGTGCCGAGCCAGTAGAGTGGACTTGCGAAATGTCTCCGGGGCTGTCTTGTCGGTGTCCTCGTTCCAGCTCCGCACTTCCAGCACATTGATGCGCTTTTCTCCGGCCATTAGGTCAATGAAGCATCCACCTAAGTTTTCGCACAACTCCTCCAACTCGTGCTCAGCGTCCAGAGCAATCACCGACTTGCCCGCTTCCAGCATATTGCAGATCAGCAGCTTGATGAGATAGCTCTTGCCCTGGCCGCTGTTGCCCAAGATAAGAATATTGGCGGAGGTCTTGTCGCTGTCCCGGCGGTCAAAGTCCACCACGATGTTGCTGCCGTATTTGTCCTTTCCAATGTAAAAGCCGTTGGGATCTGTCTTGCCGGAGTAGTTGAAGGGATAGAGATTGGCCACGCTGCCGGCGGGGAGTACCCGCTCAAACTCCCGGCCCAGCACATTACTGCCCACAGGGCTGACGCAGCAGAATCCCTGCTTTTGCCGCAGGAGCAGCTTGTCCACATTCAGCTTGCAGCGCACCAGCTCCGTCAGTACATCCGTCTGGAGCTGACGAAGCCGTTCCTTGCTGTCTGCCGTCATCTCCAAATACACGGCACAGTGGACCAGCGGCTCATGCTCCCGGTGCATTTTATGCACCAGCTCTGCCACATCCCGCAGATTGCTCTCCGCCGCCACTGCCTGCCGCAGCTTGTTGGGGTCCGAGCCGTCCAGCTTGTTTTTCTTGTTGGCGTTGTCGATGATCCTGTCCTCCTCGCCGGGGGACACCTGCCGGCAGTAAATGCGCAGCGTCACGCCGCTTTTTTCGCCCAGCTCCCGCAGGAGCGCCTGGGCCTCGGTGCTGGCCGGATATTCCCGCAGCGCCCACACGCAGCGGTAGGTGCTGCCGAAGATGTAATGGTCCACCTCGAATTTCACAATCCCCGGTGCGATGCAATCCAGATAAGTGCGGAGAAACGCTTCCTGTTGGGAAGGGGCCTTTTTAGAAAATGGATTCTTCATTTTTCCTCCTCACCACATATATAGTTCCATGTACGGCTTCAGTTCCGGTTCCTGCCCGGTAAACTGTTCCGGCTCCTGAAACATCTGCGTATACCGCTGTATCTGCTCCTCCGTCAGGGAGCAGAAGCCCCCTGCATGGTCATCTCCCGCCAAAAAGAAAGGCCCGCAGATGATATCATCTCCCAGCCGTCGGTTGGGCTGCATGCCGTTCAGTTTTCCCTCATCGTTACAACAGAGGACAACGCCGTCTCCCATAGAGAGAGGCTGGAACAGACCCTCTACCTCCCGCTGGATGGCTTTCAGGCCCTCCTCCATCTCTTTCGCATACGGAGCTTTTCCCGGCTCCACTTTCAGAATTCGCATTTCAAACCTCCGTTTCCGCTGTCAGCCACTGCGCCCCGTCTACAAAGGAGAATACCTCGTGGGTGGCGTCCTGCTCAAAATAAATAGCCAGCAGCTCCAGAAGCTGCTGGCCCTCCGCACGCTGAACGACAAATCCGCAGTCCCGGAACTGCTGCTCCAAGGACGCATAGTTCATGGCCCCGTCCGTTTTTCTGCGCCGCAGCACGAAGCAGAACTCACGGGAGGAGGCCATGGTGGTCTGGACGCTGTCCAAATGCTGGCGATCCTGCACCAGCAGCCCACGGATGGCGGGCATGTCTTCCTCCTCCAGCCGCTGCCGGTAGAACTGGCGGTTATCCTGAAAGGACTCCTTGGAGTCCAGGGCCAGCAGCTCCAGTTCCGCCATGCCTTTCAGCACGCCCAACAGCTCCTGCACCTTTGCCCGAACGCCCTGCTCCGGCAAAACATTCAGATTGCTGGGATGAACGAAGTAGAAGGCCAGCTCTCCGTCCGCTGTTACAACGCTGCCGTTTTTAATATCATCGATGCCGATGAGCTGCCGGGTAGATTTTTTCCTGCTCATGCCGATTCCCTCCACACATAGTATTGTTGTCCGAAAAAGAAAAACGCCGCAGCATAGCGCAGGAAGTCCAGCATGCTGATCCCTCCGTGCCGAATGCAGAGAAAGGCCAGCGCCGCTGTAATGACCAAGGGGATCATGCTGCCGGTCTGGGTCAGCGCCAGCACCGACAGCAAAAGCCCTGTCCCGATCCACGCCACATCCCGCAGCGTCCACAGCCACAGCATAGGCCGGGCCGTTAAATTTTCGGGGTATAGATACATGGTTTTCCTCCTAAAAGTGAAGCCACAGGTGTGCGTCTGCGGCTTCTGTGTGTTTTATTCTTCGTTCCCGGCATCATTCAGCTCGCGCTCAATGAGCCCGAGAATGAAATCCTTCTGCTTTAGACCATTCCTGGCCAGATAGTCCTTCAGCCGGCCGAAGAGTTCCTCCGGTACCTGAAAGGCGATGGTGCGATTGTTGGCATTCATAGTTCGTGCTCCTCCTTCAAAATGTTCTCTGAGTATGTCCGTGATGTAGTCGGACAGGGTCTGGCCCCGCTGCTCCTGCTCCGCACGAAGCCGCTGGTGCAGCGACAGCGGGATGGGCGCGCAGAGGTTCTTCTTTTCTTCCATAGCCTGCTCCTTTCCGCCTCTCCCGAGGCAAGCAAAGCATAGCCCAACTGCGGCGCATAAGCTATTGACAAGTCTAACGAGAATAGAAGTACAAAGGCAGCATACCGGACAAGTCTAACGAACATATGCGCCCATTTGGATGGCCTGCACCAAACAGTGCATCACGAAGTCCACACAGGGGATGGCCACACTGTTGCCCAAGGCCTTATACCTTGCGCTGTCGGATGCACCGGGGATGTCCGTCCACCCGTCCGGGAAGCCCTGCAATCTCTCACATTCCAATGGAGTCAGGCGGCGAATGAGATGGGCATGGACATCTGCCTTTTGGCAAACGAGATCGACGGCATCTTTACACTGCCGTGCGCTCTGTGTGCTGACCACATCATTCTCCCTGAAGTCATCCACACGCTGGCGGCTGTAGACCGCATGGTGATCTAATCCCGAGGATTGAGTTATCCCGAGATTAGGCGTGGTCTGTTCGCAAACGTCTTGGTTTATCAATGCTTTTTGTGTGTTGTTCATAAATAACCTCCAGATAAGAAAAATTATAAAAATACCTCTATAATGGAGTTGGCGGCGAAAGTCGACTAACTGCATTCAGAGGTGTTTTTATGTCCGATGAAATTGTATTTGATGTTCTATGCACAAAAGTGCTGGATGCATTGCGGGCTCTGGGGCTTGGTAAGTTCAGCATACGAAACTACTACTACGAAGGAATGTGGCCAATCATAAAGGTCTACCGTTCCGAGGGGGTGATATTGTATAGTGCTGCCTTTACAAATGAAATTGTGGATCGTTTTCGCTTGGAACACGAAAACGGCTTGGTAGCCGACCGAATCTGGGCGAAAGTCAGAAAGACTGCAGCTCTCTTTGAGGAGTATGTCCAAACCGAAAAAATCGTTTGGAAACGTGTTAGACCTGCTCCAAAAATCCCCTTGACTCCGTACTATCAAGAACTCCTGTGTAGCTTCTGTCAACATGAAGCGAATACACGAGCCATTGGATTTGAGAGTCTACGGGACGAGGAGAATGTCTGCCGCAAATTCTTTGCATACCTCGATGCCAGCGGTTACCATACTTGCCAAGATATTAATTTAGTAAATGTCAACGATTTTCTGCTGTTCATCGCATCTCAACGAAAATCGAGCATGGACAGAGTGCGCAACACATTGAAACATCTGAGCGCATACTTGGTGTCCATACAAAACTGCTGCGATTTCAGCGCCGTATTGACTACTCGTCCTGCACCCCGAAAGAAGCTGCGACCTGCCTTTTCCTCAAAAGAGGTTCATACCGTCATGGATGCAGCGGCAAAAAATCCATCTTTATCGCTCCGCGATACTGCTATTTTTGCTGTTGCCGCCAGTTTGGGACTGAGAGCTGGGGACATTGTTCGCTTAACACTCTCGGACATTGACTGGATTCATCATGAAATACGCTTCGTACAGAACAAAACCGGAGTGGAACTGCACCTGCCTCTCGAAGCATCGGTAGGAAACGCCATTGCGAACTATATCCTTCACGAGCGGCCTAAAACACAGTCCCCAGCGCTCTTTGTGCGTTCCCGTATTCCGTTTGACTTTATGACTTCGACTGCTGCAGGAGACCGGCTCAGAAAATATATGAAACTCTCTGATGTTGATTATACTCCGGGTGACGGCAAAGGCTTTCACAGTTTCAGAAGGTATGTTGCCAGTTCCATGATAAACCAAGAAGTACCGATCGATATAGTGAAAGAAATCTTAGGGCATACGCAGATAGGCTCCATGAAAGCATATATGCGGATCAGCCGGGACAAGCTGGCAATGTGTGCACTCGGACTTGACGGTATCGAGGTTATTCAGGAGGCTCTGTTATGAAATATACTTTCACGGGGGCATTTGCACCTTTTATCTGCGGCTTGATTGAAAAGAAACAAGCCCTCGGCCATGACTACCACGGAAGTGCATGCATTCTTCGAACTTTTGATAAATTCTGCCGTGAGCAATTTCCGCACGAGACCTGCTTGACTGCGGAGTTAGCTATGAAATGGGCCGAACAGTCCAAGACTGAGAAAAATCTGTCCAGATTGAATAGGGTATCTGTGGTCCGGGAACTCGCTAAATACATGAATAGTGTAGGAGAACAGGCGTATCTTTTGCCGCTCCAACTCACGAAGAAAACCGGACGTCATATCCCGTACATTTATTCAAAAGAAGATTTGTCCAAGTTGTTCAAGGAAATGGATTCTCTGCAACCCAGCCTCAGATCGCCCACAAAACATCTGGTAGTATCTGTAATATTCCGAATGATTTACTGCTGCGGTCTCAGACCTGTAGAAGCCAGACGGCTCCGAAGAGAAGATGTCAACTTGTTTGATGGGACGGTGAATATCCTTGAATCGAAAGGACATAAGGACAGAATTGTTGTCCTGTCCGAAGATATGCGTGAACTGTGCAGAAATTACGACCAGCGCGTGGAAGCGATACATCCTGAGCGCAGGTACTTCTTCCAGAGTCCAAGTGTCCGAGGTGACGGAATGTACTCAATGGAGTGGATTATTCCGACATTCAGAAAGTTCCTTCAGATGGCAGGTATATCCGGATACGGTGAGATCCGTCCCAGACTTTATGACCTACGGCATACATTTGCAACACATCGGCTGTACCAGTGGGTAAAGGAAGGAAAAGATATAAATGCCTGCCTTGCGTATTTAAGTGAGTATATGGGCCATTCAAATCTCGAGAGCACGGCATATTATATTCATCTTCTTCCAACGCTATATACCGACTTGCCAGAGCTGCACCTTGATAGTTCCTTTGAGATGGAGGCGGATTTATGCGACTGAAAGATGAGAAGTTCTATAAAACAGTGAGGGATTTCCTTGACATCTACTTGATCAGGCACAAAGGCTATAGTTTAAATACACAGAAATCGTATCGAGAGGCAATAAATCTCCTTCTCCTCTATTTCAAGATGGAGCGTGGGCTTGAATATGCCAATGTTGGATTCGAGGATATCACTTACTCAAATATAACCGGTTTTCTCGAATGGCTCTCAAAATCCAGAGGATGTTCTCCGGCAACGGTGAATCTGCGTTTGATGGCAATTCGTTCTTTCACAAAATATGCAGGAATCTTAGATTCTGGCAAAATCTATATGCAAGTCGAAGTCGGCAACATCTCTATTCGGAAAACTCCGGGAACAGTTGTGGAGTTTCTGACGGTACCAGCATTGGAAACTCTTTTTGAGCAACCCAACCGCTTCAAGACGAATGGATATCGTGATTTCTGTTTTATGCGGTTGATGTACGACACCGCAGCACGTTGTCAGGAACTGGTGGATGCAAAAATTCATGATTTGATCATTCGAAAAACTCATGCAACAATCTGCCTTGCTGGAAAGGGAAATAAACTGCGAATAGTCCCAATCTCCCCATCTGTGGTTGAATTGCTCAAAACTTATCTGGATAAAGCGCATCCGACCGAGCAGAGGCAGAGTGATGACTATCTTTTCTTTACAACGCATCATGGTTGTAAAAACAGAATGTCCACCGATGCTGTTAATCTATTTATGAAAAAATATGGTGAAACGGCAAGGCGGGCTTGCCCTGAAGTACCGGAACGAGTACATCCACACCAACTTAGGCATTCCCGTGCCATGCATCTGTATCGTGCCGGTATGCCTCTTGTCCTTCTCTCTGAGTTTCTGGGCCATGCCGACGTCAACACTACCCGAATCTATGCATGGGCCGATACTGAGATGAAGCGGCAGGCAATTCAAAAGGTATCCAAGGCCACAGCAGAAGATTCTATTGAACCAATATGGGCAAACGATGAGGAGATGATAAAGCGTCTTTATGGTTTGGCTTGATTTTACCACATTTTAACCGTGTTCATAATGCGACGACCAGCTATGATCTGGTCGCCGCAAATTTATTATCCGGAGGATTTAACATGAATTACAGCAGAAAAAACACTATCTCTCAACAAAAAAACGATGGCCAATCTTACTCCCTCGGGATAACTCAATCCTCGGGATTAGATCACTTATCTGGATATCCAGATAAGTGATCTGTGGCAGTCAGGGTATAGGCGATGTCCTGTTGGTATCCAATGCCGTTCCCACCGTTCTGCGGCTGGCGGTCTATGGCATTTCCCGTGATGCAGATCACAGGTTCCTGCTCCACCAGCGGTACATTATTGCCGCCCGTCCCATAGCGGGTCGACATGGTAGGCGCTACCTCCTCCATCTGCCGGTAGCGGCTGTCAATGCCGTGGTTTTCATACACCAACGGCTGATGGCCGTGCTCCTGCGCCCGCAGTGTACCTGTCATACCCTCGGAAATTTCCATGACCTGACCACCCTGATCGTTGATGCACAGCACAGATGGCATACTGTTGCCGCTGGCGCCTGCCTTCAGTGTTGGGGCAACACTTTCGTGGTATCCGATGCTCCCGGCACTGGCTCCGGCACCTGCAGAAAAACCGGCAACAAATGTCTGCTGTTTTATTCCCGGCTGTGCATTTAGAGCACCCGCCACATCATGTAAGTCACGAACCTCATCTCTTTGGTTGGCCGCAAAGGCTATAACGCCATTCCTGCCGGTGGACATCCCGCAATTGACTCCGAGGGTAGCTGCCACATCGCCGGTCAAGTCTCCGTTGTAGCCGTCAAAGCCCTCAGTGTTTTCACTTGCCTGCGTCACGAAAGTCTGCATCTGCATATTTGAGGTGGCCATCAAAGCACCAGACACCCCTTGCAGGTCGATGCCCTCGTCCCGCTGGTTGATGTGATAGGCATCTACATCCGTGACCTGGCCGTCCGGGAGTGCAAGACCCGCCTGGATCTTCAGTGCCCGTTCTAGCTTCCTCGGCAGCGCTTTGCCCCGTTCAAACGCCCGGCGCAGTATCCCCATGCAAGCCTTCGCCGTCAAATAGTACTTTGTCGGCGGTGCGCCCTGCAAAATCCGCGATAAGGAAGATTCTCTTGCGCCTCTGGGGGACACCCCAGTATTGAGCGTCCAGGCACCGCCAGCATAGGGAGAAATCAGTTCCCAGTAGGATTCGCCCAGCAGGTTGCCATGCCCAGGGGTAAGGTCCAGGGACATGAACGGTACCGCACTTAATTCGGACGATCTCTTCCAGGACGATGCGGAAGTCCTCGCCCTTCCGCTCTCCGCTGGAGAAGGCTCCCGGCACATTTTCCCATACCATAAATCGGGGCCGAATATGGATACCTGCCCGGCCTCGTGATCTGTCTGCATTTCGCATCTCCTTTACCAGCCTGACCTGTTCCATAAAAAGGCCAGAGCGGGCGCCAGATAATCCGGCTCTCGCTCCAGCCACGGACAAGTCCTGACACGGGCTGCCGCCGCAGATGATATCCACCGGCGGCAGCATGGCCCCATCCAGCTTCGTAATATCTCCATAATGCAGCATCCCCGGCAGCCGCTGTTGCGTGACTCGAATGGGAAACGGCTCGATCTCGCTGACCCATAGGGGGAGCACACTGTTGTGTATAGCCGCCAGCGGAAAGCCGCCAATGCCGTCAAAAAGGCTGCCCATAGTAATGCACCTCATTTGGCCGCCACCGTCCGAGCAATATTGACGGCGCTCTGAGCTGTGTAAACCGCCGAGGTAAGATTGGCCTTCGTAGTGGTGTCCAGCCCAAAGGCCCCGGCAATGCGGGGAATTTCCCCGGCAGAGAGCATGAGGCCCAAGCCCAGCAGGGCGTGATCTTTGAATACCATCAGCCCGGCCACAAGGATGGTGGCCTGCAAGAACGCCGTGAGGCACAGGCCGATGACCTGCTTGCACCACTGGATAAATCCGTCTCCATATCCCCTGGGCACAGAGAACATATACAGGCTCCCCACGGCAATCTGGATCAGCAAAATACCGCCGCGCTTCAGATTGCTGAAAAACACCTTAATGACCGCATAGGCCATGAGGATAAGGCAGAAAAGAACCATAAGCCCGCTGGTCTCCCGCCCAAAGCCCCGCAGGGGATAGGTGGACTCCGTTAGGCTTTCCAGGTTTTCAAGATCTGCCAGCGCCGCCTTTGCCGCATCCCCGATGCTGGTGGACCCAAAGCCGGTGATGCCCGCCGTCAAGGTACCCTGCAAGGAAATTGCCAAAGAATAGAGCCGCACCGGCACCTGGGTAAAAAGAGAGACGGCCAGAAAGCCCTTAAGGACATTCAGCGCCGTCTCTTTCACATTGCCCCGCCCAGCGGAATACTCGATGCCGCATTCAAACACAGCCACCACCAGTCCCGTGGCAAACAGGGCCCAGCCCAAATAGGAGAAAAACAGCACCACGCTCTGCACCCAGTTCATCTCGAAGAGCTCAGCGCCCATGCTGCCCATCTCCGAAAAGAAATTCCCGAGAAAACCAACCACCTGACTGTAAAACCAGTCCACGATCTGGCCCAGTATTTTGTCCGCTACAAAGTCCCATATAAACAATGAATCACCTCCCAGAATGTAAAAAGCACTCTACTGATCCAGCAGAGTGCTTCTGTCTATATTCGTTTTTTTGGCCACAGTTCCATTTTGTTTCCAACGCCCTTGGCCTTTCACGGAGTGAGCAACCATTGATAATCCTGCCGCCCATCGATCACATACTCCACATAGACCACCTGATCTTTTACTTGATACAGCAAAATGTGGTATTTGTCAAAGATGAGCTTGCGATACTTCTCGACCGTAAAAACCTCGGAACGCAGCACAGGATTGCGAAACGGAAATCGTTCCAAAGAGACTGCCGCCTGACGAAAACCGGAAACCAGTTTGTGCGCCAATTTTTCATCCAGCCTTGCGGCAAATGCCGCATGCTCCACCAACTGCTGGGCGGCCCGCTTCGAGACGACTACTCGATACGATTCATGCTCCGGCATGGCGTACCTCCTGGATCGCCACCTCCATCATGGCGGCCACCTCATCTACGGAATGATCCACAGCGCCGTGCAGGCGATCTTCCTCCACGGCAAGCAATTCTTCCCGCAGCTTCAGCATCTTTTCCCGATGGGTAAACGCCTCGATGTCCATGACTACCAGATCGCCCTCACCGTTTTTGGTCAGATAAACGGGTTCGCCGGTCGTCTTACACAGCTCCGCAATATCATTATAGTTTTGCCGAATGGCGGCACTTGGCTTGATATACATATTCGCTCTCCTTACATAGCAGTTTTATAACTATATTATACCATTAAACTGCTATTATGCAAGAGGAATATTGACTTGCGCCGTTATACCCCGATGATCCCCCAAATATACAGCGGCGCCGTCAGCGTAAAGACCAGGCATGCAAACAGAATGGCCGGAGCCGTCCATTCAAATTGCCCTGTTTTCCGATAGTCAAAATACGCCGTCCCCAGCTTCACGAAGAAGAAAATAGCCAGAATCATGTCGATGGCGGGGAATACCACCTTGTTGACCACCGACTTGATTTGCCCGGACGCCGCCGTCCAGGTGCTCTCCACCGCACCCGCCACATCGCCGCTGCCTGCGGCAAAAGCCGCCACAGACAGTAGGCAGCACAGCAGCGCCGTGATGCTCAGCATGAGCATGATACGCTTTGCAGTTTTCATTTTGCATCCTCCTTACAGTGTCATTTCATGCATGCCGTGCTGCAGCTCGGCCAATTTTTCCGCTGCCCAGTCAGGGATGCACTCGTCACGGATAATGCCCACGAACTCGGAGCGGTTCCATCTCGTGGTCTCGCCGTCTCCCAAACAGGTGCAGAGTACCGAGCGGCCACGGGCGTGGGGCTGACAGCCAAAGCCGCTCAGGGCCAGCCATAGCTGATTCTCCGGCTGCCAGTAGGATTCCCGCAGCGTATCCGGCGACAGGATCAGCACCCTGCCGGTGAAGTCCTGCTCTCCGGAATTGGATTCACAGTGTTCTGCGCCAAACAGGTGCAGTTTTGCCAGCTCTGCCCGGTATTCGCTGACGAATCCGTCCAACACGGCGGGGTGGCTGTTTATGAGGAAGGTATGCCGGTGTCCTCCATCTTCGGGGATAAAGATGGTTCGGCTCCACTTCTTATTGGTCTCATGGTAGCGGCCGTCATAGGACTGCTCCTGCAAGGTGTTGGCCAGCACAAAGCCCACCCGTTTGTAGCCATACTGGTCGATAACGCTTTTGGCGCAGTCGGCTCTGAGATGCATCCCATCAAAGCCCTTGCGGATGGCCAGTTCTATGGCCCCGGCACAGGCACAGTTGGTGCGGAAATTAGCCCGCCACAGCTCCAACTCGCCCCGTTCCCGAGCCTCTTTGGCCGTGTAGGGGTACATCGTCTCACTCGGCAGCATAGACAATGTCTCCTTCCTCCAAAAGCTGCGCCAGTGCAGACGGGCAGCATCCACTCAGCATGAGCAGGGGACGAATGTTCTCCGGTACCTGCGGCACATCGTCCATGTCCCTTTCGCAGTCGCCTGCGCAGGGCATCCTGCATGCCTCCTGCAGCACACCCAGCAGTTCTACGGAAGCCTGAGACAAGCCATCCAGTGCGTGCAGCAGCTGCTCTGCCGTCATTTCCTGCGGCATGAGCAGGATGTGGTCCTGTCCCAGCCAAGCAGACAGGGAGATACCCGCCACGCCCAGTTCCTCCAGCGCACCGTTGGGAATGAGCAGGCCGTTCTTTTCAAATTTCATTTCATTGTTCATGCGAAGATCCTCCTATACTTTTAAAGGCCGCTGCGGTGTATGCACCAGCCTGCACGATTTGCCCCGGCTGTCATAGTCGCCGAAGAAGGACATCTGCGGCGCAAAGGTGCGGGGATCGTAGTTGGTCATGATGTACTCACGGTACTTGTTGTTTTTCTTCTTGGACTGGCTGTTGGGGCGCTCCACCTCGTAAATGAAGAAATCATCGTACAGCTCCCGGATGTATGGGCAGTTGTTATAGGACACCATAGCGAAGCCCGTATGCTTTACCAGTACATCGTGGAGCCGCTGGTGGTCGCTGCGTGGAAACTCCACCGTATAGCATTCCGCCTCATAGTAGGGTGGGTCACAGTAGACCACGGTCTGCGGGTCGTTGCGGGCAGTGATAATGCTCTCGAAATCCTTATTTTCCAGTACCGCATCCTTCAGCCGATGGGAGCACTCCAACAGATCCCGGAAAAACCGCCGTATATCGCAGGAGCCTACGCCATAGCTGTCTCCGCTGCCATTGTAGCTGTAGCGCTGCAGCTTATAAAACGCCGCGGCACGGCGCACATTGCCTAAACTGCCACGCTCCAAAAGCAGCTGCCGCACGACCTCCGCCTGGGGTGGTTCAAAAAACACCTCCGTCAGATCCAACTGCCGTTCCATGTACTCCATGGTGAAGTCCTCGCCCCGAAGCTGACGCTGCAGTACATCGAATTCATCGTGGGCATTGATGGGGAGAAAGCCCAACTCCCTGACCAGCTCCAGCGGACGCTCCTTGGCACAGAACAGGAGGTTATACAAATCGTGGTTCAGGTCGTTATAGATCTGCAGACACCCGCTGGGGACGGAAGTATTCATGGTGATAATGCCGCTGCCGCCAAACACATCCACCAGTGTCTTGTAGTGGGTAGGCAGCAGCATTTGGATGGCCCACATGAGCTGGGCCTTGCCGCCTACCCACGGCATGAGCTTCGTCATCTGCCTACTCACCGAATTTCTCCAGCGCCCGCTCCAGTCCGGAGATGGCGGCGTCTAACCCGCTGCGCATTTTCTCAAGGCTTCGGATGGTGGCATAGACCTCTGCCGCCGTCTCCGCATAGTAATACCCCCGCTGATCTGCTGCGATCGGCACAGTGCCTCGCCGCAGGCGGTTGATGTGCCTGCGAAGCTCGTTTCCGCTGATGCCCAGCGCCCGCTCCAATTCCCGGCTGCTGACCACATTTTTATGTCCCTTGCATCCGTTCTCCAGATACCGGGAGATGGTCTCCTTCGTCATTCTTGCACTCCTTTCCGGGTACCGCTCACCGAAAAGGGTGCAAAAAGTGGGACCGCTGTCCCTTTTCGGAAAGCGGCCCCATTATTGATTCAGTTTACTGCATGGTTATATCCATGCCCTGCTGCGGCAGATGCATAGGCTGTCCATCCGGACGATGGACATAGCCATAGTCACTGAGGATGCCCCTATCTCTATACATCAGGTCTGCGCCGTAGGCGGTGAGATTCAAATTCCGGATGAGCAGGTCAAGCTCTGGCCCGTCTGCCATAAGGGAAAGTTCCTCCCGTGCCCGATCCTCCAACGAGTGGATATTCGGTTCGAAGGCGTATTCACTCAGGTGCTCTGTCAGCGCCATGGCATCCTCCAGCTTGTAAATATCCAGCTGACTGGCCACTGCCTTGAACGCCGCCAGTTCCCCATTTGCATCCAGCATTTCGAGACACTGCGCAAATTGATTGACCTGCTCCATGCTGGTGTGAGCCATATCTACGAAGGCCCACATCTCCGGCATGGCGGTGTCGCATTCCTCCAGCTGCACCTCCTGCCAGCTATCCACCTCCAGACAGTCCAGCACGGCGTCCAACTCCGCCTGCTTTGCGGGCAGGTACAACTTTACGGCACGGACATCACTGACGCAGAGGAAGTAGATCATATAGGGTGGTTTCCGGGGCGGCCTGCCCAAGTTGGGCGGAGCCTGCCGCAGCTCGGCTTCCCGCACTACATAGCCGTTCAGGGTCATAGCGCCGTGTTCGTCCCGACGCATCTTTTCACCGATCTTGGCATAGTCCAACAGCTCCAGCACACTATCCGGCACTTGTTCCAGTTCCGGCAGGAAATCGTTCTCCACATAGAACCGGCCCAGTGCCTCATCGTCCCGGACCCCCGGCACCACATGGCATCGATCTACGCTGTACGCCAGATCCAGCAGCCGCTGGAGGGTCAGGTCACCGCCGTTGGTTTGGCACAGCTTGTCGACCTCCATCTGCACCAGCCCTTCAAAGGCGATATCCTCTACACGGTCGAATGTACTCAGCTGCTCCGCCAAGGCGTTGAACTGATACAGGTCACTGTCATCAAGGAGCGGGGCAAGAAATCCGTACCGGCCAATGTCCTCCACCTGCCAATAGGGGTCCTGCCCATCCTTTAGCCGCAGCTTATCCAGTGCATCTATCAGTTCCCACGGCGTGGCGGGCAGATCCAGCTCTGCGTGGCTGCTGCTATCCGGATCGCCCAGATATACGGAGAAAACCTTTTTACCCAAGCTCCATGCCTCCTCTCCGCTGCACGATGTCCGTGCAGTTATCCGGGTCTGCGCCGGGGACATCCCAGCCGCACATGCTGCCAATTTTCATGGCCGTCTCCTGAGCGGGCGTCACGCCCAGCTTCTGATTCTGCTCATCCGCAATGCGGCGGTTTTCCTGAGCATCCGGCGTAGACCAGTCGCTGGGATAGTACCCGCTCTCCCCACGCTTCACGCAGATGAGCTGGCCCGTACCCGGCAGCAGGGTAAAGCACAGCTGCGGCAGCTTGTCCCGGTAAGGCTCGAACCGCTCCTGCTCCGTCTGGATACTCCAGTCCTCATCCTGCCACAGGTGGACATACAGCTCCCGACCGCCGTCCAGTGTGATCTCCCGCTGCTCGAAGCCCTCACCCCAGCCGTCTGAGGCTTGGCCGGAGATGTACTTCTTCAGCGTGGCCAGCTCTTCAGCCGACAGTTCACCGCTGATCTGACACTCCGCCACGCCCCACAGCCTGCCGTGCCGCTGCTCCGCATCGAAGGCAACGGAATGTACCTTGTCGTTGACGCTGTCCGGTTTTCTGTACCAGTACATGATGCCTCTGACCTGTTCCTCCTGCATGCGGTTTTTGAATAAGGCGCTGCGGATCTTGTCCTCATACGATGCCAATTCGCCGCCGGTGAGCCGTTCCGCCTCCTCCGGCATATCGCCCCACTCATCCGGCTCGTAGAGCTCAGCGGTGAGGGGCATATACAGCTTCAGCACGCTGCGTTCGGGCGGCAGGACAGTGAAGCTGTCCTCGCCGGGGATAAGGGCCAGAGTCCGCCCGTTGTCCCATTTCATCTGAAATTGCCCGGCGTCATCTACGCACACAAGCGTACCCTCTGTGCCGGGTGCTACCGGCGCATAGGGGTCCTCCATGGAAACCAGCCGAATGCGGGTGCCGGGCGGGTATTTTTCCCGCAGGAATTTCACCATTTTCTCGGATGTAAACATTTTTAGATCCCTCCTATTTTCTGTGTGTATTCAGATAGCGTATATGGATCATCCTCACTGAAGAAAACCAGCAAAATATCATCTGCCGCCTTGCAGACGGCAGGATCGTCCGTCAGGACTTCGTAGCGAAACCCGGTGGTATCCCGATAGGGCAGTTCCTCCCGGATACAGTCCAGAAACGCCTCTGCATCGCAATAGAGAATATCATCGTCCCCGACAAATGTGGCTTTGCCAATAGGCTCTATAACTGCATCACTTCCTTCTTTCGCAATACACCACCAGCCGCTGCCGTCCGCCGCTGGCATAGGGATGGCAGGTGATGAGCGTCAGCAGCTCACGCCCCGGCTGGATTTTGATTTTGTCCACCTGGTCCGGCTGGATGATCTTCATATCAACCACGGCATAGGTGAGTGTTTCCCATAGATTCGTAATCGTTACCATATCGCCCGCCTGCAAGCGGTCTATGTGCCGAAAATAATCTGCGCCATGCCACCCTCTATGTCCGGCAATGACGCAGTTGGTACTCATGCCGCCAATGGGCGCCGAAGTGTTCCCAAGCACCGCCGCCCCTGCGGCAAGGTGCGAATCCGACGCGCCCAAGTATACCGGCATGACCAGCTCCAGCGTGGGTATCTCCAATACACCTATGATCTCGTCCTCCACGCCGTAGTCTCTCAGCAATACAGCAGGCTCCTCACAGGCCGCAGCATCGGCCAGTCCCGCCTGCCGCTCCGTATAAATGCGTTCGTTATATTCCTGCAAGTCCGTCAGCACCTCAGGGTATGACTGTCTCGCCTCCTCCCAAAAGCCCTGTGCCGCCGCGCTCATGTCCGCTTGCAGCCTATGCCCGGAAACCACCGGCCACAGCAGAATACAAAGCCCCGCCACGGCCAGCGCCAGCGCCAACAAAGCAGCTTTTTTACCCACGGCGTTTCCTCCTTGCAAAGAGGCAGACCCCGCCAGCCGCAGCCAACACACCAAGGCCGATGCCCAAGCCCGTGAGATAGTGCTGCGTCCACGAAGACGCAGCCTTCGGAGTTTTTCCATTTTCTACCACCAGCTCCGGCACATACGGCACCCGATGTCCCCGCACCAGCAGCCGGTGGGTGTTCACCCCAAAGGGCGTACAGGTCACCAGAGTCACCAGGTCCTGTCCGTCCTCGATTTGCAGCAGCGATGTGTCCGAAGGCAGTACCGTGGCAATCTGGTCCACCTCGTAGGCCAGCACCTCACCCAGTACATGGATGTAAAAAGTGTCGCCCTCCGCAAGCTGGTCAATGTCCGAAAACAGCTTCGCCGAAGCCATCCCACTGTGAGCCGACAGCACCGCATGGGTGCCTGCCCCGCCCACAGGCAGGGAAGTCCCCACCACATGCCCCACGGTCCGTTCCAGCGTCTCCGCTCCCGTGCCGTGCCGCACCGGGAGATACACGCCGATTTTCGGGATTTCGATAGTACACATGGCCCCGCCCACGGTGAGCTGCCCCGCATAGAGCATGGGAGGAGCAGAAGCCCCTCCCGTACTGACCGCCGCCTCGCCCCGCAGCAAGGCATTATACGCCTCCGCCGCCCGACGCTGCTCGGCCAGCTTCGTATTGTCAGTGTCCGCAATAGCGTCGGTGTACACCGCCTCCACATCCGAGTGATACTTTTCACTTACCAGTTCACCCATAAGCGGGTAGAGCAGCAATCCCAGTGCCAGAAGCACACAGGCTACCGCCAGCAGTCGCCACTTCACTGGTCGTTCCTATTGTGCTTCCGCCCCCGGACCACAATAAACGCCGCCACGCCCAGCAGCATGCAGCCGCCCACGGTGAACATCCAAGTGCCGTAGCCGCCCGTCTTGGGCAGGTCGAAGCCGGGATTGTTGATGACCGTCAGCGGAACAATGGCATTGCCGCTCTCCATGTTCGCAGGTTCGCCGTTGACGGTACCGCTGGCAGTCAGGAGCTTTGCGCCGCAGGTCTCGCAGGCATTCTCACTCTCTGCGGCAGCAATGACGATCTCCACGCCGTCCTTCAGCAGCACATAGCCCTTGTCGGTGGCGATCTCTGTCAGCGTATAGGTGTCGTCCTCCAGACCGTTCACGATGATATGACCGCTGTCATTCGGAACAAGAGTGGTTGCATCGGCCTTCTTGTCGGTAAAGCCCTTGACGTAGTACATGCCATTCCTCTGCTCGGCAATGATATACACATCGTCTGTGTCGTTGTGCAGCAAGAAGCTGACATTCGTCAGGTCGCCCTTGCCGTCCGAAAACTGCTTCAGCACATCCACGCCGTAGGTGTAAAGATGGCAGCAGTCCTGGAGCGTATCATAGTAGCTGGTGTTGGTGCGCTTCCAAGTCAGCACCACCTCGTTGGGGTTGTCGGTATCGCCCAGCTTTGCGTCGGCGGTGAGAGTGGCCGCATAGGTGATCCGCATGGTGCAGTCGCTGTAACCACGCTTCACGCTGTCCGTGTAGACACTCTCGGACTCGTTGATGTCCGCCAGCCCGGCCTCGGTCATACCAATGCTCATGGTGTTGGCAGCGTCATCATAGATGACGGTGAACTTGCCGGAATCCTCGTCCCAAGCGGTGATCTGATCGGTGCATCCGGCATCCCGGAAGAACTCAATAATCACATCGCTTCTGTTGTAGCGGATGCCCTCGCTCATCGTGTCCGCAAAGGTATAGGTAGTGAGGCTGGTAGCCTTAGAGGTAATAGTGGGCAGTGTGCTGATGATCTGATACTCCACCACATCCCCACAGAAGCCGTGGCGATGTGTGCATAGCCATCCGCAATGTCCCCCGTGCCGCCGTTCTTGCCTGTGCTGTTTTTATCCTCTCGGACAGTTTTTTCAAGGTTCGGACTGCCGGTCTGGTTCTTGGGGTACACGGTCACATCATAGTTCCAGCCTTTGCCGTCGATGGTGGTCATGGGCAGGCTCACAAAGAAGGGATTGCAGGTGCTGGTGACATTCTCAGGCACACGGGTCTCCACCACCAGATAGAGCCCCTGCTCCAGTCCGCTGACCTTGCTGTGTCCATTTTCATCCGTCTCAGGCATGGCCTTGCCGCCATTTCGGACGGCAGCCTCCAGCGCATTTTTGACGGTGGTGGCGTTGGCGGTCAGCGCATCGCTCATGGCCTTGTTCAGCTTGTCGGAGGTATAGTAGCGGATGCCGCTTTCGCTCTTGTAGGCATCTGCTGTGGTCAGGCCGATGGCCTGAAGAATGGTATCCTCGGCAAAGCCGTACAGCACGCCTACCTGACGCTGCCCGTTCACCAGTTCGTTATTCATGGCGATGTCAGCCACCCGCAGATAGGTGAACTCCACGCCCTGAATGGCGTACTGCGCCAGCTTGTCGGTAACGGCATCGTCCTGCACACCGGTGCTGACATAGGACGCCGCATCCCACGCCCCGTCTGCGCTGGCTGCCGTGATGTCGTACTTATAAAGGGAAAGGGACGCCTTTCGCCCGGAGTCAATGGTCGGCGCTGCAAACGCCGTGCTGATAAGACCCAAGGCCATGACCATGACCAGGAGCAGCGCCCAAAGTCGCTTCGTTTTCTTCATGGTTCAGTTCTCCTTTTTCATCGTGGATTTTTTGCAAAAATAAACACCCATGCAAAGCATGAGTGCTGCAAACAGAATATAAATTGTGAAGCCTGCCCCGCCCGTAAAGGTCAGCGCAAAGCCCGCATTGTTGCAGGCGGTAATGGTGATGTCCCGGTCGCTTGCATTCAGCGTCCCCAAAAACAGCGGCTCCGTCAGCAGCGTCATTCCCTCCGCCGCCTGCACCTCCGTCACCCGGTAGTAGGTGTTGCCGTCTGCTGTCAAATCTTCCCAGCAAACCGAGCCGCCCGCACCCGTTTCCGCTGTGCTCACCTCCTGCCAGTTCACCTGGTCCGCAGAGGATTCCAGCAGAAACCGAATCCCGGGCAAAGGCGTACCCTCGGCGTCCACTTTCTTTACCGTGATCCTGCCGGGGATAGCAGCGGTCTTGATTTTGAGATAAGCCGTCACTGGGTCCCGAACGCTGGCGGAATAGGTGACCACATCCTGTATGCCGCCCGAGGGCCCCCACACGCCGTCGCCCCAGACTACCACGCCCGCATGGGTAGTGCCATTTTTGCTGCCCACTACGGTGACAGCCTCCGGGACAGGCTTCTCCGTGGAAACCGTCAGCACATTCCCGCTCTTGCTGAAAGTCAAGTCCGCGTCCTCACATCTGAAGCTGTACCTTTCCAGCATTCCATTGGTGTCCGTGACGCTGCCCACAAACTTGCTTCCGTCCCAACTCAGCTCCAGCGTCCCCGCATTGGAAGGCAAAGACCCGCAGAAGCTGGGCCGCTTGCTGTGGGTCTGCACAGAATCTACAATGGAATCATAGTAGCTGAGGATCTTGCCCCGCAGGGGATGGGTGGCATCCACCCGCTCCAAGGCTTCGTTATAACCCATAGACTTCACATCAATATGTCGGAAGCTGCTGTCCCGTTCGCCTACCACCACCTCCCAAATGAGAATCTGCGTGGCATAGGCCCAGGCCATTTTCTCCGCCGTAGCTTCCACATCCGCCCACCAGCCTCCGCCGATAGAGCCGTGGTAGCCGTAGCTCATAACCCGCCCAATCAGTCTCTGCACCTCACGGGGCGTAAGGGGATGCCCGGCAGGCAGGGTCATGCGGTCCCACCATGTGTCATCGTGGCCCGTAAGAGAATCATAGTTTTTCTGCGGCACACCCGGCTCAATGCAGTAGGCCACCTCACCCTGCCAGGAATCCAGGCACCGAAACTGCGTGTAGCTTGTGGCCGATACCCGGTAGCCAAAGCGCAGATTCAGCACGCCGTGGCCCCAGTTGCCGCTGGATTTCAGGGTGTCATCTGACAGAGGGAAATTCCAGATGTACACCTGTTTGGATGCGGCGAAGACTGTGGTAGGCAGCAGGCATAGGCATAGCACCAGCGCCAGCAGGAAAGCAGTCCCGCACTTGATGATTCGTTTCAAAATAGACCTCCCGTTCTTAAATTTGAATATAAGAAAAGGGCTCTCGACGAGAGCCTTTCCTCTATATACAGCTTCCGTTATCCACGTCCGATGAACAGCTCATACTGCCCGTCTCCGACCTGTTCCGTCCATATCCACACAGCGGTGCAGCCTTCCTGATCCTTATAGTACGCCAGATCATCCCGGATATAGGCGGCCAGAACATCTTCCGTCTTGCTACTGCAGCGGATGGGCGTGTCCCATGTACCGGCAGCCGCAGGATCCAGCACCAGACCGATGCTCACGGCATAGTCCTTGGCGTAGGCCAGCCAGTAGTCCATGTTAAAAGATTTCTCCTCCGGCTGGGGAGTTGCCTCATCCGTCATAGGTTTGGACGGGTCGGAGTCTATGGGTGGAGCCTCGGACGGCACAGTCTCGGCAGGCAGCACCTGTACCGGAGGATCTTCCGTCGCAGGCGTTGTTTCTCTGGCAGAGGAAGTGATTTTCTTTTCTCCCGACGGCTCCGTATCGATAAAGCCGGGGCGTTCTGCCTCATCTTGTGTTACGACCTCCGAAGGGTTTGCGTTTCCATTTTGCGCCGCTGCGGCTCTGGAAACATCGGCAGATGTTGTTTGCGGTGGATCTTCTCCTGCGGTTTTTGCGGATACTCCGGTCCCGCCGCAGCCTACAAGGAGCAGTACGCTCAGCATACCCGCTATGATTTGCAGTTTTTTCATTTTGTACCTCCAGTTTTTATTTTTCTTTTCCGTCCTGTGTTGGTACACAACACAACTACCACAGGATCGCCCACAAGTCAACGGGAATCTGCGCAGCTGCCATAGAAAACGGGAGGCCCTCTGGCACGAGCTCCGTTCCAACTCATGCCATGCCGCCCATTTCCATGCGGGATGCTTCTTCCCGCGCCATGTTCTGCCGCTGGACATCCAGATCATAGGCCGTCAGATACCCGTTATAGTCACCAGGGGACGGATTACAGCGCAGGCAGTAGCGGTAATGCTCCGTTTCCACGATGTAACCGTAGTTTTGTGTCCAGCCACCGCTGATTTTGCCACCGCGGGCATAACAGAAACGCTCCATAGCGAAGCGGTTTTTCAGCACACTCTCCCGCAGCGTGTCCACGACCTCCTGCAGCTCCGCTTTGAACACAGGGCTGTTCAGCTCCTCCGGACCACGGGGCCACCAGGTATGCCAGAACTCATTGCCGCTGCGCCCGAAGTCCATCCGGACATGACCAACGGTTCCCAGCCGCTTATCTTCTTCGGGGTGCGGGGTATAAAATAAGCCCGTCTCCTCCGAGCGGGCAGGTCGGATATGAAATTTCATGTTCTCTGCGGGACAGGGGAGCTGATGTGCTTCGCAGAACTCACGGAGCGTCATGTTGCCTTCATCGAGAAAACCGAGCTCATCCCGCACATCCAGCCGCCCAGACTTAGGCATCGCCAGCTTTTCCGGCATCAGCACCGAGCCTGCGTGGTTGACCACAACATTTTCTTCCATGTAACACAGCTCGCCGGGATCATCGTCAGAGCCGCGAATGTCATAGCAGTACCAGCCCTTCGGCACGGTATCACGGGCGATACGCCCGTTGGTGAACAGCGCGGGCTTATCAAATACTTCAATGTGTTGGAATTTCTCTGTTCTTGCGTTTACAGCCATTCGGTGTTCCTTCCTTTCATTTTTGGTAACGGCAAACATACTACACATCTGCCGCAAAGTCTACCGAAACATTTGCTGCCCCTGTGTCTGCTCCGGAAACGGCGGGTCCAAGCGGCGCAGCAAGCCGAACTCTGTTTTTGTCACGCAGTCGTTTTCCATGCAGTCCTGACCGTATTGCTCAAAATCCATGTAGCCGTCCAGCTCATAGATGGCTTCATCGTCCAGCCCCAGCGTTTCCTGCAATCGCTGCTGACCGTAACCGTAAGCACCCTCCGTGATGCGCTGGTAGTTATCCAGATTTCGCAGGAGTTCACAGGCTCCGCGCAGGGTATCCGGCTTCTCAGCCTCCAGCACGGCGGCGTAGGTCAAAAGCATCCCGTCCTTTTGCCAGATGTCCTCCAAGGCTTCGGCAAAATCGTTGTAATCCTCCACGGCGGGGCAATCCGTATCACGGATCAGCTCGCCGATGTAAGGCACCTTGAAGCGAATATCACAGAGCATGGCATCCGCGAAAACATCAATATCGAGGTAAGCCTTCACAGCGTCCAGGTATTCCTCGTCAGCGGGGAGGACGAGGGTGTAGTCCGGCTTTCCAGCGACACACAGCGTCATGCGGAGCATCTCATCCCGATTTTCATTGCGCCAAGGCTCTGCCGGAGAAAGATAGCTGCTGTCGATTGCCATATTCGGCATCAGCAAACTGCGGGCGTTTGGGACAAAGGCACTGTACCGGGCATAGTTATACCCCTGCGGGTCAATAAGGAAACCGTCCGTTCCGTCCGCGTCGAGGATGAGCAGACAGTGCCTGGCGTCATCATCGTGTTGGATGGCATTTTTGTTCTCTGCGATGAAATCATAGTCAGCCAGCAGTGCGCGGCTGAACTGCCGGAACTGCGGGCTTGGCAGCTCGATGACCTTATCCACGGCGCAGGGTTCTGCCTCACACCCGGTCTGCTTACACTTCAGTTCTGCTTGAATGATCACATCATCCCTCCCATCTCCATGTGGCTGCTCTGGCTGCCGTTCATCACTTCCTCCATGCTGTAATAGCCCTTATAGGCGATGTAGCCACGGTCGGTGAACATCCCGTCCTCCTCATTCATGCGCTCCGTGCCGTACTTTTCATAGTCATAAAAAGCATCGAGGTTTTCGTCATACTCGAAGCGGCCGGACTGCTGGATCATGTACTTGCCGTATTCCTGCGGCGTATGTGCGCCGGGGGCGAAGTCAAAGAGGTCGAGGCTTTCCGCAAGATTTTTGATCTGTGCCGCGGACTTTGGCTCTGCCAGCATGACCACGGCACCCAGCTTTTCCATATCCGCTTTTGATAACCCATCCGTCGCCGCTGCCAGTTCGTTGAGGTCGGAGAGGGTTTCGTACTCCATATCCAGAAGGACATCCACCTCATTGGGGAGCTGGCTGTCCTCCAGCCGCAGGCGGACATCGG
>OGFN01000086.1_pt1 | contig 55904 bp, 56 predicted proteins | sample 1570921 | NCBI WGS metagenome assembly OGFN01 (sample SAMEA2581940, study PRJEB24529) | metagenome | biome: Human gut stool | place: China | collected 2011
GTTGTGGTGAGAATATCACCTTTCATCAGGTGGCCAAATTTAGTGTGCCACTACAGTGCGCGCTACTCCCACTATCCGTGTGTGGGCGGACTCTATGCCGTACTGCGTCTGATCAAGGATGACAGTCAGCATATACCGACATTCAGTATGCTGGGGTATCACCCTGAGCAGGAGCGCGCTGTCCGAAGGATGCTGCAGCGACCGGAGGGCATCGTGATCCTCTCTGGCCCCACCGGTTCCGGAAAATCCACCACGCTGAGGACGGCTTCTGCCGCCTATCTGGAACAGTATGGCTTCAACGATACCGGAGGGATCCTGCTCCCCCGGCGACGTCTGTTCACAATAGAATCACCACCAGAGGGGCGTATCCCCGGTGCAATTCAGACGGCCGTTATGGATACCGCTCAGGGCTGGGTCGATTCTGTTAAGTCCGCCCTGCGCCTTGATCCTGACGCTATCCTGAACGGGGAGATACGTGACCATGCCTCCGCCATCACGGCGATAAAAGCCGCCATGACCGGTCACCTGATGCTGACCACCCTTCATGCTAACGACCCGATAAATATTCTTGAGCGTCTGGAAATGGAGGGCGTTCAGGCAAGGATGATTGCAGATCCGCAGTTATTTATCGGCCTGCTCAGCCAGCGTCTGGTTCAGGTGATATGTCCCCACTGCCGCCTCCCCTGGCATGAGGTGGAGAGCTCCCGGACGGATGAAGAACGACGCCTGGTGGAAAACTTCTGCCAGCCCGATGCCGTGTATCTTCGTAACCATAACGGCTGCCCACACTGCTGGCGTGGAGTGAACGGCCGGACCGTCATTGCAGAAGTGATTTCCCCGGATGCGAAGTTTTTCCAGATTTACCGGGAAAAAGGCCGGATTGAGGCAAAAACCTACTGGCACCGGGAGCTCGGCGGTATGACACGAAATCAGCACCTGCTGGGCAAAATCAACAGTGGTCAGGTCGATCCGCTGGCTGCGCATTACATATCCCCTGTAGACGAGGACAGCTATACGCTGCTGCACTGATATGAAAATTCTGGAAAGACTCAACAATACGGAACTGGAACTGTCCGGCCTTAACCGCTGGCTGGGCAAAAAGACGTTCAGGCGGACCACGTTTTACGAGTCCCTTGCAGGCATGATCCGGGACGGCACACCGGTTATGCGGGCACTGGAGTTCATCTGCGATGTGGAAACGGATTTTGGTAAAAAGAAAGGGCAGTCCGGCCTGTATTTTCTGGCGACAGACTGTATCGCCAGCATACGCAGCAGTGGTCAGCTCTCTCCGGCCCTGAAGGACTGGGTACCCAAAGATGAAATTGCCCTGATCCGTAACGGTGAAGAACGAGGTGATATCGCTGAAGCCATGTTTCAGGTCGTCAAAACGGCAAAAGGACGACAGGAGATGATTAGCAGTCTGGTGAGTGTCTGCCTCTATCCGCTCATCCTGCTGACACTCTGTGTGGTGAATATGTATAACGTTCATACCCGGGTTATTCCGATGATCAGCGCCTTTGCACCGGAAGAACGCTGGTCAGTACAGATGGTCATTCTGGCCAAATCCTCCGGACTGGTTATCGGTTATGGTTTGTGGCTGCTGGCAGGACTGCTGCTGCTGGCAATTCTCATCAGGATGTCATTCAGTCTGTATACCGGTCCCCGACGACGGTATCTTGATCGCATCCCGCCATGGTCCCTGTATCAGACTTTCCATGGCGTGAATTACCTTTTTAATATTTCATCCATGCTGCAGATAAATATTCCTTTATCTCATGCCCTTACCAGAATAGAAAAACATGCAGAACATAACCGATGGTTAAAATCACGAATAAGTGCTATCAGAAAAAATGTCTTATCCGGTCAGTCACTGGCACTGGCCATGAAAAACAGTGGTTATGACTTTCCGTCAAAATCCTGTGTGAATAATCTTCTTTTAAATTCAGAAAGGGAGGACAGTGTTGCCAGTATGGCGCTTTATGCAGACCGCTGGCTGGAAGAAGCAAAAAAGAATGTCAGAAAAAGCGGCATTATTATTACTGCTATATCAGGTCTGCTGGTATTTCTCTTCATCATCAATATGGTCAGTGCCATTTACGGCATCAGTGACATGCTGAAGCAGTAAACACAGCATCCTTTATATTCCCCTCGATCCAAATTCTGTTTTACCAATCTCAGGAGCTAATATGAGCGTCATAACCTCTTCGTATTCAGAACATAATATTCGTCACCTTCAGAACGATGATAAAGGCATGACCCTGCTGGAAGTTCTCGGTGTTCTGGTCGTCGCTGCCATTGTTATTGGTGCCGTGATGGGACTGATGTCCGATACCCTGTCCTCTTCAGACAACCAGAAGGAACTCAAAAACCTGCAGACAATCGCCACCAAAATGAAAGCCCAGAAATTCCAGGGGCAGTATACAGGTACTGACTACGTCAAAATCCTGACCGAAAGTGGTGGCCTGCCTGCCGATATGATCGCCGGTGGTAATAAGGCGAAAAATGCCTGGGGTGGTGCGGTAACCATCAAAGTCAGTTCAGATAAATACTCCTACGTTATTGAATCCAGCAATGTGCCGAAGAAAAACTGTATTGATCTGGTCACCAGCCTGCGCAGTTCATCCATGTTTACAAAAATCAACGGCAATGTGACGAATAAAGTTGACCCGTCTACAGTATGTAACGCAGATAAAACTACTATCAAACTGGAAACCAACAGTTAATCATTCATCAGCGCCCGCCCGGGCGCTTTATTTAAGGTCACTGTATGAACAGGTTATTTATCCTGACAGTGATTTTTTCACTGTTATGCTCACTTCCTTCCGCACAGGCATCCCCACAGGACAAACAATATGATCGTTGTTTTATTACCGCCGGAAAACGTTATTCCATTGATCCAGGATTACTCAAAATTATTGCCCGAAGGGAAAGCAGTCTGAATCCCCGGGCCATTAATCATAACAGGAATGACAGAGGAAAAATTATCAGTACCGATTACGGGATAATGCAGATTAACTCCACACATATTCCCGGGCTGAAAAAAATGGGCATTATCCGGAGTGAGAAAGATCTGTTGAATAATGTCTGCCTGAATATTCAGACCGGAGCATGGATCCTCGCCCGGCATTTTCAGCGATGCGGCGTAAACTGGGAATGCCTCGGCAGTTATAACGCCGGCTTCAGTAAAAGTAACACTCACCGCCGGATGAAATACGCCCGGCAGATTTACAGCGCTTACATGCAGGGACGTTAGTCCGGGAGAACTGCCATGCTCCAGATAATCCCGGCACTGCTGGTCGCCATAACCGTGGTAATACAGTGTCTGGCCGTTCAGATGAGTCGCTATCGACTCTCCCGGATGAATGCCCGCCCCCCTCACCATGGGCTGGCGCTGATGAGCGGGATGCTTGCAGCTGCCGCCATTATCCTGCGTCTTTATCAGAATGACAGCGCTGTCGGGGTGCTGTTTATGACGATAATGACCGGATGTATGACACTGATGACCCTGACGGATGCTGCATCCTGCCGTCTTCCCCGGCCCTTCACCATCATGTATCTGATAAGCGGCAGCGCATTTCGTCTCTGGCAGGGAGACTGGCTGACAGGCCTGTGCAGTGCAGGGTTCTGGTTCCTGCTGTTGCTTCTGTTCAGGCAATACACCTCTTACCGCAGGAAAACAGAAACCATAGGCCTGGGCGATGTTTTTCTGATTGCCGGTATTGCCATCTGGTCCCCGCCGGGAGACATCCCCTGGATTGTCGCAACGGCAGCAGGCGGAGCCTTACTTTATCTGCGGTGTAACAGACAACGACGCATTACCAGAGAACTTCCCTTTGGGCCGTTTCTCTGCGCGTCACAGTACGCATTTACTTTTTATCCCGGTGGCCTTTGGTAATACCGGAGGGAACGACTATGCAAAAAGACAACGATAAAGGTTTTGCACTTCTTGAAATTCTGGGAGGACTGGTTGTCATCAGCCTGCTCATGCCGCTGTTCTGGTCTTACATTGAAGACTACCTGAATGAAATGCGCAACCAGAGCGCCGCATTTCATGCAGATGCCTACAATACTGCAGCCAGGACCTACATCGCCGATAACAATGCCCGCCTGCATAGCGGAACGCTTCCTGCCACCTTCACGGCGGATGAGTTAATCCGGAAAGGATATCTGAAGGGTCTTAACCGCTCGCCCTTTGGGCAGAGTTATACCACCGGCATCCGTCGTAACACGAGTACCGGTCGTCTGGAGGCCCTGACCTGCTCCACCGGAGGGGAGAATATCAAAGACGATGCCCTGCGCAGTATCGCCAGCCTGCTCCCCGGTCTGGGCGGATTTATAGGAAAAAATGGCACAGCAACCGGTGTTTTTGGTGGATGGACAGATAAACCCGGCGACTATGGACTCAGCTGCAATGGCGGGCACATCGCCATCGTAATGATGGGTGATGACCTGCAGGAAAGCGATCGCCTGTATCGCTTTCAGGTACCGGGACGACCGGAGCTGAACCAGATGAACACGGCCATCAATATGGGAGGGAACAACCTGAACAATGCAGGAAACGTCAATGGACAAAGTGCAACACTGAAAGGTGATGTTACAAGCGAAAACGGCTGGTTAATCACCAAAAATGATAAAGGCTGGAAGAACATCACCTATGGTGGCGGTTTTACGATGACAGACAGCCAGTGGATACGCGCAGTCGGTGGTAAAGGAATTATAACCACAGGGGAAATCAAAGGAGGAAAAGTCAGTGGGGGGACAGTCCGGTCTGACGGTCGCCTTTCCACAGGTGAGTATTTACAGCTGGATAAAACAGCCGTAGCAAATACAAAGTGTTCACCAGATGGACTTGTAGGCCGCGACAGCAAAGGGGCAATACTTTCGTGCCAATCCGGTTTGTGGCTTGGAGGCAATAAAGTGAACTATTCTGCCTGTAAATGGTATGAAGCGACCTCCGCACATTTTATCGGTGGCAGAAGTGGAGGTTCTATTTATTACAAGCCGATTCAGTGCCCTGCCGGGTACGTCATGACAGGTACAAGAATGTACGGCATCGGAGATGGTGTTGATGAAGAGCACGTCGATGCTTACTGTTGCCCTTTTGGTTAGATTCCGGCACCAGGAAGGTTGAGGCATGTCACTGTAATTGTGCCACCGGACTCATAATTTCCCCACGCATAATTATTCACATACCAAACCTTGTTTTGGTCGGCGTATATCTGCTGAAAACCACCAAAAGGCGAGCCATTAAGGTATGTCCACGAGCAGTACGCATGTACGCCAATGCTCAGATTACGAGTATTTTTCCCGATATTGTATGTACTGGTAGTGAAGTTCATTTTTGTCGTTGTCCAGATACCGGATTGGCACAGAGACATTGCATTTCTGATTCAGTATTCCTACCTTCCTCGGATTTATTGTGGAAGGCAGATATGTTTCGAAAAATAAAAATTCGCAAAATGACTCTCAACCGGGCGCTGGACAAATACCTGAAGACAGTATCCATCCACAAAAAAGGTCATCTGCAGGAGTTTTATCGCGTCAATGTGATTAAACGTCACCCTATGGCCGAGCGCTATATGGATGAAATCACCACCGTTGATATCGCCACTTACCGGGATCAGCGTTTGGCTCAAATTAACCCACGAACAGGGCGTCAAATCACCGGAAACACCGTCCGTCTTGAACTTGCTCTTTTATCATCATTATTCAATATCGCCAGTGTGGAATGGGGGACATGCCGTATGAATCCTGTTGAACTGGTCCGAAAACCCAAAATCAGTAGTGGACGCGATCGTCGCCTGACTTCTGGCGAAGAACGCCGACTCTCCCGCTATTTCAGAGATAAAAATCAGCAGCTCTACGTTATCTTCCATCTGGCCCTGGAAACAGCAATGCGACAGGGGGAAATCCTCACATTACGCTGGGAACACCTCGATTTGCAGCACGGAGTGGCGCATCTTCCTGAAACGAAAAATGGTTTACCACGCGATGTCCCACTCTCCCGGAAAGCTCGCAACTACCTGCAAATTCTGCCACAACAGATAAACGGCAATGTGTTCAGTTACACCTCATCCGGTTTCAAAAGCGCCTGGCGTACCGCACTTCTGGACCTGAAAATAGAAAATCTGTATTTTCACGATCTCCGTCATGAAGCCATCAGCCGATTTTTCGAACTTGGTACATTGAATGTCATTGAAGTTGCCGCTATTTCAGGCCACCGCTCCCTGAACATGTTAAAACGGTACACGCATCTCCGGGCATATCAGCTGGTCAGCAAACTCGATGCCAGGCGTAAACAGACCAGCAAAATTTCCCCTTATTTTGTTCCCTACCCTGCAACTGTCGGGTGCAGAAACGGGCTGTTTGTCGTGACACTGCACGATTTCGACCTTGAAACCCGTGCAGAAACCCGGGAACTGGCTATATCTCATGCCAGCGTATTGTTGCTGCGCACACTGGCACAGGCGGCTCAGCGGGGTGAACGCGTTCCCACGCCAGGCGAGCTACCCGCAAACATTGATGAACGGGTCATGATTTGTCCGTTAACAAACTGAAGGCATATCAGAATGAAAATCAACTTTTGCTTCCGGGTTAAATTAATCACGGTCATCCTGTCCGAATCCTTTTCATTCGCCCTTAAAACAGAGTTGCAAACACTCTTGAAACACACTCGATCATAACGATCGAAATAACTCGCTTCCGTTTAAAAAACACTCTCTTTAGACTCAATTTATGAACAAAACACGCTGACCCGCATGGAGGTGAAATGAAAACTGACAGCACAGGTATTGCCGCCCGTATGATGCTCTCCCTGGACAGGGAGCGAATTTGCGAATGCCTGCTCAGTCATCGCCAGCTGCAGTCCACACCCCTGCAGGTTCGTTATCCGCAGGGAGTCAGGGATGCCCTTGGTATCATGAGCGAACAGCTTTCTCTTTCCGTCTCTGACCTGACGCGTATCCTGGTCGAAGACGCGTTAAGTGAAATGTTTCTTCCTGCAGATAACATCGTCCGCCGTCTTCTCAGCAGGATGGAGCACATCATGCAGGCACATGATATCAGCGCAACAACGATGGCTGCATTACTGGCCCCCTGGAATATCCGCCCTGCCGTCTTCCGGGAGCCGGACAGACTCACTGACTATCTGACCGGGGAGATTCTTGCAGCACTGGCTGACTGGTTTTATCTCAGTCCGGAATGGCTGAACGGCAGGGTGCATTATCCACTGTATCGTCCGGGAGACTGGCCAGCCACACAGGAGATATTCTGCAGGATTATTTCAGCCCGCGAGAATATGGACATTATTCTCTGGCATGGTTTTCCGTTTGCCGGAACGCATTCCGGAGAATATTGCGGCGTTCTGCTCAGGCAGAAAAAAGAAATTAATAACACCATTATTTATCCGGTACTTTCGTTATATCCGGTCAGAATGGATATAGAAAAAGAAGGCTGGTTTCAGATGGCCCGAAAAATATCTCCGGATATCCCTGTTCGCGCCGTAACACTCACTCCGGCACAGGCAGAATATCTGATAACAGGAAAAATATTACCCACTGCGTTATTCAGGGTTCCGTTATCCCCCTGGTAATAATACTGAGCAATAAACCGGAATAATACACCAACTGTTTTTAATGGCACAGCCGTGCCCTCTATTGTTATACCCAAAATACCTCAATACAGGAAACTGAAATGATGATGAAAAAGCATATTACCCGTACTCTCATCGCGTCTGCCGTTTTATTTTCCTTTAATTCGACTGCAGCAACGTCATATTTTGAAGCCCGCAATGATGCGATGGGAGGAACGGGGGTTGCCTCCTCTCACTATGGTGTGGCCCCACTGGCAAACCCGGCACTGCTGACAAAATCCGGTGCAAAAGATGACTTCAGTCTTCTGCTTCCGTCCGTGGGTGCGCAGCTGTCCGATCCGGGTAATATCGCCGACAACGCCGACAAAATCAGCGATGACTGGAAAGCCTTCGACCGTGCCGTCGACAGCCACTCCGGGGTACCGCAGACAGCGGCCCGCCTGAAAGAGAGACTGCAGGACTTCCGGAACACCCATGCCAGCGCACAGGCCGGGGGATCTGCTGTGGCGGCCCTTCCCGGTGATACCCTCGCTGCTGCACTGATGCTGAAAACGTTCGGGACTGTCAGCGTCGACGGTAAAGTCAGCGATGCCGACCTGAACTATCTGGAAAGCATTGCAGACAGTGGCAGCCAGGATGTGGATAAAAACAGACTGACCTCACAGGCTTTTGCCCGTGCCGCACTGATCACCGATGTGGGCGTTGCGCTGGCCACTGAACTGGAAACGGCCGGACAAAAATGGTCACTGGGCTTCACACCAAAATTCCAGCGTGTTGACCTGTTTAACTACAATACGCTGATCAAAAACTATGACAGCAGCGCATTCAAAGGTGACCGTTACCACAACACCCAAAACGGTATTAACGCTGATATCGGTGCCAGCATGGACCTGGATGACAACTGGACGCTGGGTCTGGTCGCACAGAACCTAATCCCACGCAGCATTGAGACCAAAGAGGTACATGGTGTCACTGAAACCTTCAGGATCCGTCCGCAGGTAACGACCGGCGTATCATGGCACAACGACATGTTCACCACGGCACTGGATGTGGATCTGACCCCGGCCAGCGGCTTCACATCAGACAGCAAACGTCAGTTTGCCGCCGTTGGTGCTGAGTTTAATGCCTGGAAATGGGCACAGTTACGTACCGGTTACCGCCAGAATCTGGTCAGCAACAACGGCAGTGCATTCACTGCCGGGATTGGGCTCTCACCGTTTGATGTGATTCACATTGATGTCGCCGGCCTCGTGGGCACCGACAACAACTACGGTGCCATTGCTCAGTTACAGTTCACCTTCTGATTATCACGCCCCGGGACGCCCGGGGCTTCTGACCTGAATCTGCTCGTTTCCGCTCTTCTGGCCACTCACCGCCAGTCCTGTTCATTATTTTCCGGATAAAACCATGCAAAAAAAACGTATCACCCTTGCAGGGGGAGTTACCATGCTCTGTCTGAGCGGCTGTCATCTTCCCCCGGATAATACCGCACCGGCCAGGAAGTACGGTGCAGCTTCTGAAGTCGCTGTCACACGACATGCACAGTATCAGTTGTGGGAGCAGGGCACGTATTCTGCAGCCCTGCCTTCCCGCCAGCCCGGAGGCAGCCTGCAGGCTCACAGCGGGCGGGTTTCCTTTGACTGGGAAGGCGATGCTCTGGAGCTCCTGAGCGAGCTGGCCCGTCTGCGCGGACAACAGTTCAGTTACAGCGGCGTGCGTCTTCCCCTGCCCGTCTCACTCCATGTACGCGATATGACCTTCGCTGATGCCCTTCGTCTCACAGAGGCCCAGACTGCCTGGCGGGCAGTCCTCTCACAGTCAGCCGGGCGTTTACATCTTTCCTATATGCCAACGGAGAAAAAATGAAAAAACAGGTCTGTCTCCTGCTGTCCGGGCTCCTGCTGGCAGGCTGTGCCGGACAGCACCATCGCCCCCCTGCCGGTATGGCAGGCAATTTACCACCGCCGGATCTCCGGGCATGGCTGACGCCCACTGACAACCAGGATGACGGCATTTCAGACACCCGTCGCCAGATGCTCACGGACGCCGGACGAACGCTGGGTTTCCGTGGCGGAAAAGCACAGCGCTCATGGGAACTGATTCAGGCACTGAATGCCCGGGAAAGTACACTGAATGCCCTGTATGACTTCCGTCCCCTTATCAGCAGGGAAGGCTGGCTGCCCCCTGTTATTGATGAAGCGCAGGATGTTGCTCACATTCAGCCTGACCAGATAAGAACCGCGTCCCGTGTCTGGACCATCCTGCGCCCCGAACGTTTTGTCAGTAACCCGCCGGGCTGGCGTGACTGGCTTCTGCGGGGGCTTTCCACTACCGCCACCCCGGGAACTGAGGGCCGTGTTGTACCGGAAGACCGCGCACAGCGCAGACTCTGGGAAAACGCACTCCGCCAGGGCTGGCAGGAAGGCCGTGACAACGCTGACCTCACCCTGGAAGCCAACCAGAAACGCCTGACCCGGGATTACCGGGGAATGATGCTTTATGCCCTGCTCTGGCGTCAGGGCATGATCACACGCCCGGATGTGACTGAACAGCGGCAGACCGTCACCGGTAACGGCAGGAAACTCATCACCGGAGACCACGTCCGCCGTCTGAAGACACACGCGGAATTCACCCTGCAGAAATCACGCTGGCGTCCGGTCGTCAGCACGGAAGGAGCCCCCGATGAAATTACCCGATGAGTTCGGCACATTCCCTTTCGCCCGTTTCACGGCCGAAGAGTTTCGCTATTTTTTTGCCTGGTGTGCCCGACACCGCGTCAGTGATATAGATCTGACAGGCGGCTCACCGGTATCTGTCAGCCGCTTTGGACGGCGGGTACGTTCGTCCGCACATCCTCTGCCGTCCTCCATCATGATGGCGCTGAGTGATGAATTGTTTGGACGGGAAGTCCTTCCCCGGGTGCTGTCCGGTCATCCCGTGGACCGTACCATTCAGGTCAGCGGTGATGCCTCCGGTCGCTACGGTCTGCAACGGGGGCAGCGTGTTCGCCTGCGCTGTCACCTGATTCAGGGAACATCAGCAACAGAAGAAAAAGTAATCTCCGTCACCATGCGGGTGATCCCGTCCGATATTCCGGACATCCTCACCATGAATATTGAACCGGACCTGCTGGATGCCATGCTCCGGAAAACCGGTCTGGGTTTCATCTGCGGAGAGACCGGCTCCGGTAAATCCACACTGGCAGCGGCACTGTACCGCTACATTCAGACGCATTTCCCCGACCGCAAAACGGTGACCTATGAAGATCCGGTGGAATACATTCTGGGGGGAGAGAATGACCTTCTGCCACCCCATCAGGCCGAAATCGGGCGTGATGTGGAAAGTTTTGCGGCAGGACTTCGCTCTGCCGTTCGCCGTAACCCGGACATCATCGGTATCGGTGAAATCAGGGATTATGAAACGGCAGATGCAGCCGTCCAGGCAGGTAACACCGGTCACTTCTGCATCGGCACCATGCACACCAAATCACCCGGTGAAACCTTTGCCCGGCTGCTGGGGTTATTTCCACCGGAAATCAGGGATTCAATGGCAGCCGCCACCCTTTCCCTGGTGCAGTTCATTCTGGTGCAGGTCCTGGTCAGAACAAATGACGGTGGCAGACAGGCCGTCCGGGAATACATCGTCATAACTGACGAACTGCGTGATACGCTCTCCCGGCAGTCCCATGCGACATGGGGGCATTACATTGATGAAATCATTCGCAAGGAAAAACGGCGGATACGGGATCAGGTTCTGACCATGTATCAGACGGGCAGCATTGAGGCATCAGAAGCTGCGCTCTTCATCCCGGCCGGAGAATTCCCCAAATGAAACGCGAAGGCTTCTGGCGGGATGTCACTCCGCCACTGAATATTTATGGTGTCCCGTTGCCGTTTACCATGATTTACCTGCTGCTGTTTCCGTATCCGTCAAAAACAACATTCTGGGTGTGCAGCGGCATTCTGCTGTTTTTTGTGCTCCTGGGGTACTCAGGATGGACTGTCCGGACGCTCTGCCGGCGACTGTACAGCCTGGTGCAGGGTAAACAGGCGTCAGGCCGTCCCTGGTGGTACCGGCATCGCACAGAATTACCCCGTGAATGGCGCGGAACGGAATAACCATCTTTTGGTTACCATCCCGGCAGAAGAACTGAGGGTGAAAAAGACAGGCGTATATTAATGACTATGAGTCTTAACGCTGAGATCCGTGATAATCTTCGCTTCGGTCCGGAGTCTTAAAACCGGCATCTGGTAAGAACAACGTGGGTAACACGGTGAATGCCAGCGTCCGTTACTCCTTCTGATAAAAAACAAGGGGCCGCCCGCCGGCCCTGATATTGCGGAGACAATATGTTTTACCCTGCTGTTGACTATCTTGTGATTATTCTGCTTCTTGCCTTTCTCATGGTGACTTTATTTTCCTGTATCTTCTGTCTCAGACACGAATATATAAGAAAAGAATCAGAAAAACGAAAAAAGGACTTTTTCAAGAAAAAAGAATTGAATATCACTGAGTTTTCATGGTTCAGGTACAACCAGCATAATGAGACCGGAATTAATATTACCATGGATAAAACCATCATCGTGATGGTGGCTGTGAACGGCCGTATGTTCAGTAAAAAATACAGTATAACCTCACTTACATTTGACACAAAAAATATTACCGAAGCGGCACTATATGAAAACGGCATTGTCACCCGTAAGCTCACGCTTCATCGACATGTCAGTGATGACAGGCCTGCAGGCGTTCCATCGAAACAGCCCATAAGAACAATCCGCCTCTGTATCAGACAAAAAGATCACACCGACGATATTTCTTTCATCCTCTACCAGGGACGTCTTGAACAACGAGGACATAACTACACCATAATAAAAGGCAAGGCTAATTCTGTTATCCTGTTATTAAAAATGCTGCTGACAAACAAAATATAAACCCGCTGCTCCTGTTGTTATTCAGACGGGGGCAGAATAAAGATAATATTTCATAATTTTACCCAAAATACTGATATTCATACCTGCTTGTTATTCTCACATTAATCTATCTTCGTTCTGTTAACTACTGCTGAACGCAAGCCGTTCTCCTTACCGGAATACGGGCAATTCTGTTCAGCCATCCAGAGCCAGCACAATGAAATCACCTTACATTACCCGGCATGCCGTCCCACATGACGCGCAACCTGAACCACACCGCATTACCCCGTGAATGGCACGGACCAGCATCACCCTCTTTTGTTCATCATCCCGGCGTATCACAACGCCCTCATCTTTAATCCCCGGAGAACGACATGAAGTCCAGATATCGAACCTGGCTTGCTGTCCCGCCTGAGGAGACAGAAGCCGTAAAAAATGCAGTTCCCCCGTTAAATGGCCGCAAAGCTGTCGCATGGGATCCAGAAAAAAAGCTCTGGTATGCCCGGGCGGGTACCGAACTTTCACTGCTGGAGCGCTGGTTACCCCGGCCACAGGAACTGTCGATGGATGCCGGCGATCCGGTCACTGAATTTGCTCAGGTCCTGGAAAACGCCGGGCTGGTTATTCAGGGATTGCCACAGATGGACGGAGCCATACACAGAGTGGCCACCCGGGATGACAAAAAAGGGGCCAAAAGTGGCGCATACAGGGCCTATCTTGATGGTCGTCCCGCCGGCTGGTACCGCGACTACCGGAGCGCCGATGACAGTCCCACAAACTGGGTATTTTCCGGCGGAGAACAACACGATCCTCTGGCCAGACTGCATCTGCGGGCATTCGCTCAGCAACAGCGCGATGATAACGCACGTAAACTGCAGCAACAGTATAACAAACAGGCCGGCTATGCCCGCTCCTATATTAACGGGTTGCCACAGGCAACAGCACATGAATACCTGACGCGCAAGGGCATCCGGGCCGCGCCTGGCGTGCGGCTGAATAATAAAAATGAGCTGGTTATTCCCTTCAGCAACGGCCGGGGAGAAATACGTTCGTACCAGCGTATTCCGGTCACCGGCGGGAAGGATGCCCGCATTCTGAAAGACTCCGAAAAAACCGGCAACTGGTTCACCTTCGGAACCCCGGAAAATGGCCGTCCCCTGTTATTTGCAGAAGGTTACGCTACTGCCGCCTCCCTGCACGAAGCAACCGGCCTTCCGGTTCTGATGACAGTTGATGCCAGCAATATGATTGCCGTGGCAGAAAATGCCCGCCAAATCTGGACTGACAGCCCCTTTGTCTTCTGTGCCGACAACGATCATCAACGGGAAATTAACAAAGGGGTTTTTAGTGCAACAAAGGCCGCAGAAGTCACGAATGGCGAAGTCATTATTCCGGCCTTTACGGAGGCGGAAAAAGCACAGGGACTGACCGATTTCAATGACCTGGACGCCAGCCGGGGACGGGACAACTTTCAGAATGCCATGAACGCACAGTTAAAACATATCGGTATCCCCACACCCAACAGTGACACTGCCGACCATCGTGAGGCTGTCGTGATCGGCAACCTGATATTCACACCGGTAAAAGATGAGAAGCCACAAATGTCCCCTGAAAACAGACAGAGCACAGCCCCGGAAACGGAGCTGGCGACACAGGATACGCCTTATGACACCCACTCCGACGATACAGAAAACCAGGCATATGAAGATGACTATGCCGCCTATGCATCCCTGCAATCAGTAACTGCGGAGACGTTATCCCCGGATAAACCACTGGAGAATATTGCGTCTGCCGCTGATACCGGCACAGAGAATACCTCTGCGGCTACCGCTGGCGACCAGGAAGACCTCAATACAGACGCCACAGGTACAGACACCGCTCACAACAGCGACACAGCAGAAACAGGAACGCTTCCTGAACCTGCCGGGATGCAGTCCGTGCAGCAGGCAACCACTGAACCGACCGCAGAAGATAAACCACACGAGAACGTTGTTTCCGCTGCCGATACCAGAGAAGAAAATGCCTCTGTGGCTACCGCTGATACCGGTGAAGAAAATGCCTCTGCCACCACCGCTGACAACCAGAGCACGCAGGCAGAAGAACATCCCCGGAGTGAAGACACACCGGAAACCTCCCTCTCCGACGCGGCCGGGACACAGCACACCACCACAACGCAGTCTGAAGAACAAGTGCAGGTTTCCATGGCCAGCGCTGACGACTGGAGCGCATTTGCGGAAGATCTCAACGCTGACACTCCGGGGGCCCCCACTGTTCACAACACCGACAACGCGGAGACAAACACAGTTTCTGAACCGGCCGGGATGCGGCCAGTTCAGCAGGTGACCACTGAACTGACGGCAGAAGATAAAGCACAGGAAAAGAGCGTTGCGTCTGCCGCTGAGACCGGCGCAGAGCACTCCTCTGACATCACCGATGACAACAGGAACGCACCCGCTGAGGAGCTCAATGCCGATGCCACGGTTGCTGTTCACAACACCGGCACAGCAGAAACAGCCTCACCTTCTGAACCTGCAGAAACTCAGCCAGTCCGGCAGGCCACCGCTGAACCGACGGCTGAAGATAAACTGCAGGAAGAGCGTCTTGTGTCCGCCACTGAGACCAGCACAGCGAATGAAGCAGCCCGCCCTGATACGCCATCGCTTTTCAGCCGTCTGCGCCGTTTTCTGACCGGTGGGAAATCACGCACCTCAGAACCTTCCGTTATTCAGGAGAAAAAGCCCACGGAGGCTGAAACAGCAACAGAGGAGGTCGCACCACCATCACCACCGGAAACCAGCCCGGAAGACACATCGTCAGCGGAGCCGGACACGATTATCTTTGCACCCCGCCGTCCCGACAGTCCGCAGCGGCACAACCTGGACGAGATCCTTAAAAATCTTACACACAAAGAGTTTCCCGACAGGACTGCGCTCTACAGCGTTGACGGTGAACCCGCCTTCCTGGACAGACTCTACTGTCTCGAAATGGTGGATGGCGCCAGCGCGGATGACAAAAAGGTCCTGGCTGCCCTTGCTGTGGCCACCAACTTCTATGGCGGCGTTATCGAGCTGACCGGCAGTGATGCCTTTAAGCAAAAAGCCATGCAGCTGATTGTCGAATACGACATCAAGGTTCGCATGAAACTCCCGGCCCAGCGGGCAGCACTGGAAAAACTCCGAAAGGAAAAAGAGATGGCGCATGATGCCATTGTCACCCACAGACCCACGCCGGAACTCAACCGCCAGTCACCGGAAGAGACAACAATGGCCCAACCGGCTCCCCCTGTGTCACCGAAGGCAGAGGCTGAACAAACAGCAGGCAGTACGGCTGAAACACCGCATCCGGAAGCGCCGGTCACGGCAAAAGCTGAAGCCCCCCGGGCCGACAGACCGGAACAACCCGCCGCCCCGTCGTCTGCGCCAGAAAAAGCCCCTGTCAGTGCACAGCCGCAGCAACCCGACACACCGGAGGAAGAGCCGCCCGGCAAGCTCAGCCCCGGTGAAAGTGTGACTGCCGTCCTGACAAACTACGGAGAAAAAGAGTATGCGCCCGGAAAAGGGCGCTGCTTTTTTGTGGAGCTCACCAACCGCAGTGGCAAACGGGAATACTGGGGAAACGGCCTGGAAGAACTGGTCAAAAACCATCAGAAGGGTGACCCCGTCACACTGACACTGCAGGCGAGAGAAACATTCCGGCTGTCCGGTGAAACGCGGGATCGTATCCGTAATATCTGGGCCATAACCCCGGTCAGTAACGGCATTACCGTTAATAATGACCAACCTCATGCGGGTCAGCATACCCTGGAGTTTCCGATGGCAACATTCAGCCAGGTGATGTTACAGATGCAACAACACTGGCCACAGATAATGCAGGAAGTTCGCTCCCCCAAAAATCCTCCCAATAATCTGTACATTGGTGAAGACAGGCAACCTGCATCAGCACCTCAGGATCAATCAATGCGACTCCCCCTCGCTGGTAATGCACCCAATGAACTGATACCAGCCATCGCCTCTGCCGATAAGGACAATCGTCAGTTGAATCTTCTGCTGGTCCACAGCGCAGATGATCATCTGCAGGGCGTGGTCCGCCTGAACGGCACCCTTTACCCGGCACTGGCCACCCCGTCAGCTGACAACCGTCAGCTGGTCATCAATGCCCTGACGGATAACGGTCTGCAGTTTGCCGGTTACGGTGAAGCTGTTAACCATGATGAGAATAATCATCAGCGTCCGTCCCCACAAATAATGCAGTTTCACCTGAAGCAACAGGACTCCCCGTTGTTTGCCGCCATCCACAAACCGGAAGAGCAACCGGACAAGCTTTTCCGCTCTCTGGGTTTTGAGCAGACCTGGAAAGAGTGGTCTGACAGCCAAAAGGCGGAGGACAGGCAGGAAAAAACTCTGCAACAGGCACAATCCCACAGCCCCGGCCGATGAGCCGGTAAGGACGACCATGAACATGAAAAAAACGCTGCTGGTCATACTGACCGGCATCACCCTGGCATCACCGGTGGCAGGTGCCGCCACCTGCCGGGCGGGGGCCGCTGCCGAAGCCGGCAGCAGAGCCGCCTGGGAGCGGGCGCGCACAGCCAGCCAGGCATGGTCACAGCGGGAGAATGACGTCGCCTCCTCCCTGCAGTCCTGCCTGTCCCGCATCAAGGACATCAGTATCACTCTTCCGCAGTTCCCCAGCCTGGACAAGCTCCTCCGCGACCTGGAAAACCAGGTCTGTGATGCCGTCGTGGATCGGGTGAATGACCATCTTCCGGGGAATATCGACCCCTGGAAAGACTACAACCTCTGAACAGGAGCACCATGAGCGAAGCACAACCCACCTCCCCTGTCTCACCGGAAGCGGATAACAGCGGAGATATTTATAACCCCGTGCTCAGAACCATCGCACAGTCAGAACAACGGGCCGCGCTGGTACCCGGTCTGGTCAGGGCGTTGCTGTGCAGCGGCGCAGCACTCTGCATCAGCCTGGTGGCTAATGGCATACAGTACTGGCATGCCACCGGCGTGACGCGCGAATACTTTGCCACTGACAATGGCCGACTGGTCCGTCTGGCACCAACCAGCCAGCCGGCCTGGAGTCAGAGCGACGTCATGAACTTTGGCAGCATGACGCTGAGCGAAGCCTTCAATCTCGATTTTGTCCACTACCGAAAACAAATCACGACACAGGCCCCCCGCTTTTCCGAAGCCGGCTTTGCCGGCTATGTGAATGCCCTTCAGGCCTCGAACATTCTCGACACTATTAAAAAGGAGAAATTTAACCTCACAACCACTATCGGGGCAGGTACCCTGGTCAACCAGGGACAGATGGAGAACGGTGTCTGGTTCTGGAAATTCCAGTATCCGGTCAGGATGCGCCTGGTCGGTCAGACCAGCACCCGCCCCGAACAGGCCTTCACCTTTGAAATCACTGTCCGGCGCGTTGACCCCCGCATCAAACCCGGCGGCATGGAAATCAGCCAGATGGTTTCCCGTAACGCCGCAGCAGGAATCTGAGACTCATATCATGCACATACATCATCTTATTGGCGCACTGCTTATTGTGTGCGGCACTGTCACAGCTGCAGATAACCCGGGCTGGAAAAATGCACGAAGCCCGCAGACCGGCGGAAAGACCGCACAGGCAACCGGGAACACCCCGGCAGGCGGTCCCCCGCCAGCCGCACAACTCCCGGGAAACCTGCCGCCTCCCGGCGCTGCTCTTGTACAGGAAGGCGCATCGCTGGATTCTCCCCTGAATGCCGGTGAAATTCGTGAACTCCGTGGGATAATGGCCGATAACGAACGGGCCATCAGTGCCCCGCTCACCAGTGTGGTGCCCCGTATCAGTTCCCTCACGGTGAATCTGTCTCCGGGGGCCAGCCTGCCCCTTGTCCGTACCGCTCTGCATAACGTCAGCGTGGTGACCTTCACGGACGTCAACGGCAGTCCGTGGCCACAGTCGGATCCGCCCTATAACGCTGCGCCCGGTCACTTTGACGTGCAGTTCAACGGCAATATGGTGTCCGTCACCCCCCTGCGCGCCTGGGCTGCCGGGAATGTGACGGTCTATCTAAAAGGATTGTCTGTACCGGTCATCCTGAATATCACCAGTGGTGAAACAGACACCACTACCCTGAGTCAGGAAATCGACAGTCGTCTGGATCTGCGCATTCCCCGGCAGGGACCTGCCAGCCCGGTGGTGTCCATACCGTCAGAAAAAATTGCCCTGCATGACGCCACTCTGCAGGCCTTTCTGGACGGTGTGCCACCGGATGATCCCGCCATCCGCCGCCTGAAATTCTCCGGTAACGTCCCGGACACCACCATCTGGCAGCACGGCGATGATCTTCTCGTGCGCTCACGGGCTATGCTGCGGGATGAATTTGAACAGACGCTGGCATCGGCTGATGGTACGCGGCTGTGGAAACTGCCGGTGACCCCCTTACTCACCTTCTCCGTGAATGGTCAGTCCGTTCACGTCACCCCGGAACTGGAGTAAATCATGAGCGCAGAACAGGACACAGCCGCAAAATCCGGCAAAAAGCTGTCAGCCCTGCTGGTTATGGGGGGCGTGATTATCATCGGGGGCGGATACCTGCTGCTCACCTGGCTGTCCCCCGAAAACGCTGCATCGCTCTCGTCAGTCAATATCAACAGCACAACGTCCGGCGGCGGACGGAACGTGATGGAGACACAGCACTACCGGAATTTACTGCGGGCTGACAATGAACGTGGTGCTGCAGAAGCGTTACGTAATAACGAGACGTTTATCGCCAGTCTGCCCCGGGGACTGGATACAGATACCGGAAACGATCAGAAAAGGGATAATCCCCCCGATGATCAGTCAGGCACTTCCGGGCAAAACGCATCCCCTCCTCAGGAAGATCAGACGGCCCGGGAAAAACGGCGTGAGGCATTACAGAAACTGCTTGCCCGTATCAACACACAGCATCAGGATGCCCGGCCACCGGTAGTGGCAGCGGCCATGTGGAGCACCACCGGCGCGCCCGGGACAGCCCTTCATGCGTCACCGTCCGGTACCGTTACATCACAGCATCCCCGTCTGCAGGAGACGAGTCTGGCAACACCGGCTACACGTCAGGGGATCCAGCTGATACCGGCACTGACCCGCGTACCGGCTTACATCGACACCGAAGTGGACTCTGACAATGCGGTCTCCCGCGTGGTGGCCTCCGTACCTGCCGGGCCATGGGCCGGAGCCGTTCTCTACAGCCAGGACGCCAGACTCGCAGGTCAGGGAATGGATATCCACTTTGACCGGATGATGTGGCGGAGCATGTTTCTGAAGGTCAATGCATATGCCCTGAATGAACGAACAGGAATGTCAACCGTGGCCAGCGACGTGAACCACCGCTGGTTTAAGCACATTGTTCTGCCGTCCATACTTGGCGGTGCGGGAAAGGGAGGGAGTCTTTACAAAGACGCCAACACACAGATCCTTCAGGGAAACTACGGCAGTCTTACCGGCAGGGTGGGAATGCCTGATGGCAGGGCGCTGGCCGGCGTCATGGCAGGCGGCATGGCCGAACGGGGCAGCGAGCTGCTGACCCGCCAGGCAGAGAGCGAACCTTACCGTCAGGTGACAGTATCACGGGGCGAGGTCGTCTCAATTCTGTTTGTTGAGCCGGTCATGAGCAACGATATCAGTCCCACCTCCTCCGGGAGTATCCCTTCAGTGCCACCGTCCTCAGGACGTCCGCTCACCCAGGCGGAGGCCGAGCACCAGGCCTCTGACAGAATCCAGGCAGCTGTCCTCCGTAAACAGAATGAAATGCGGCAACGCTACGGCATACAACAGGAAAGTTATCCATGAAAAACGAACATGAAGATCCCGGCAGCTTTGGCGAAACGCCGGCACCGGCATCCGGCAAATCCTTCCTGAAACGTCAGTATATGGGATACAGCCTGCCGGTCTGGGCCGGCTGTGCCCTCATCATCCTGGCCGCTATCTGGTACAAGTTTCTGCGGACACCCTCAGAGCCCCCTGCAGATGCAGGCTTTGCTGTCACACCGCCCGCTGCTGAGAGCTGGGCAGAGCCCATGACCATGACGGAGACCGGGGGCGGAAACAACATGCCCGCACCGCCGGTTGCCCCACAGGCAGATATGCAGCAACTTGCCCGTGATCTGAAAGCAGAGCTGGACAGACGGGATGAGGAAATCCGACGCACCCTGACCATGCTGAAGGACAGTATCACCACTCTCAGTAACGCCATTCAGAAGGATGAGGCCTGGGCACAGGAAACCCGTCAGTTGCTTGAGGAGACCCGTAAGCAGGTGCATACCCTGCAGATGCAGGGAGCACTGCCAGCCCCGACCGGGAATAACAGACAGCCTGCGAAAACCCTGCCTTCACCTCTGCAGGGCATGAAAATCATGTCGGTGGAGAAAGGCATGGCCTGGATCCGCTGGCAGGGCAGTGCCTGGGCAGTACGGGAAGGCGACAGTCTGGGAAACATCACCATCACCCGGATTGACCCGTCCAGCCGGGCAGTCATCACCTCTGCCGGTACATTACGATGATGAGCATTGATGCCCTGACAGCCATAGAGAACTTTGCCAGCGGTATTTTCAGTGCAGGCATGGAGTTTCTCTTTACCTGGGGAGAGCTACTGGGGATTATCGGCCTTATCGGTCATCTGATGCGCGCCCGGGCAGAAGGACGTCGCAGTATGGGACCGGGAAAATTTATTGCCGGTATCTTCATCTGCGGCATGCTGGTCAGTCTGCCCTCAATGATCAATGCCGGTGGTACCCAGATGGGCTTCAGGGCAGATTCTTTCGCCCCCATCGCATACGTGCAGCCGGGCTCCTTTGGTGCCGCTGCCGGTGCCGTCAATGCCATTCTCTCACTGGCAAAACTGGCCGGCGTCGGTTTTGTCATGAACGGCATATCCATCTGGCGCAAATCACTGCTGGACGGGCACACCGCCCTGAGCGCCAGTGAATCCATCAGTAAAGGGAACGTCAAGTTTGTGGCCGGCGTTCTGCTGGTTTTCAACGACCGGGTTATCGATGCCACTCTGGCAAGCCTCGGTATCGCCTTCTGACCCCTGTATTTTTTCAGTAAATCAATCTGTTAATAAAGGAGACACTATGTCACGACTTCGTGCCATGGCGGCGCGTATGCGCGCTGCATCTGTTTATGTTCAGTTATGCCTGATGGCCTGCCGTGACCGGCTGGTACGCCTGTTACTGCTGCTTCCCGTGATGCTGCTGCCCCACACCGCAATGGCAAATACCCTCTTCGATATGATTAAAACCGTTGGCGATGGTGCCAGAGGCTCCAGCAGTTCGTTTGTGGCTATCGGTCAGGTTATTGGCCTGGTGCTCTTTATCGGCGGCCTGCTTGGCCTCAAACAAATCGGTAAAAAACCCGGTGCAGGGCTGGCCTGCCTGCTGTCAATTCTGGTCGGCGTCTGCCTTGCCGTCGTACCAGAACTGATGGGCAGCGGACAGAAAACGCTCGGTCTTTCTCCGGTTTCAATCAGTTAATCCGCAAAGGCACCGGGAAACCGGTGCCGTCTTCACACAATGAGGAGGACCAGACCATGTCCTGTGAGCTGCCCCCTTTCACCCTGCTCAGAACAGAGCACGGCAACGTGATTGCCCGCGACAACCGGGATAATCAGGAGTTTGTGTTTGCAGAGTGTTACTCCACCGCTATAGCAGCACTGATTCTGGCTGCCGTCACCCTGTATACAGAGAGAAAAGCGTATGAAAAAGACCCCGCCACTCATCGCCCCGGTCCGGGAACGATGGCTTTTCCCGCTCCCGCAACCGGACACGGTATTCAGCGGTGAAGCCCTGTTACCACCGCCAGTGCTCTCAACAGAGGGACGCTGCCCCTGCTGTCGCAGGACCGTCACCCACCGCTTCATTCTGGAAGATTCATGGCCATTACAGCAGATGGCTGACACCTGCCGGGATACGGTCGTCCTGCTGGAAAAAAAACTCACCCGGGTGATGCGCCTGAAAAAACGTCCGGTACCGGAAAACGCTGACGAAAAAAAGAAACACACCCGAACCCTGCAGGATGCGGAGCGGTCCCTGGCACAGGCCCGCCTGTCGGCCAGGCGACTGGCCCTGCGTCATGTGGAAAAGTCGCAAATCGTCACAACGGATGCACTCAGCGAAAATGAAAGTGACCTGCTGCAGCCGGAAGGCCCGCCCTTTCATCTCTGTGCCTTCTGCCATGCCTGGCACTGTCTGAACGGCTATGCTGCCGCACAGGGAGTGATGGTCTGGCTCCCCGATTTGCATCCGGCCTCGGTGGTTGCCCTCAATGCGCGGGCACTGCAGGAGATTTTCAGCGATAACCGTCAGCGGGTCAGGCAGGGACGGGCAGTCCTGAATGCCCTGGTACAGAACCGTCTGGCCGTTGAGGAGAAATTCCGCACCTGGCGTCCGGCGGATTTTGCTGATGCCCTGCGCCGCTGGCCGCCGGCACAGCGTAAAACGTTGAGGGAGAAAATGGACGGGGTGGCGCTCATTCTGCTGCCGGATTCGTTTCCTGACAAAAAGTACGTCATGTGACACACACCGGTGCCGGTGACGTTCTGCCGGCCCCAACTGACAGAGGAACAAAAAATGGATACCCTCACTGCCGGATATCAGTTTTCCGCAGATGCATTCCGGCGCTTTATTATCCGGACGCTGACTGACGATATTCCGCCTGACGGAGATGAAAAAGAGATTGCCCGGTTCATTCTCCGCCACCCGGCATTTAACGGCGGCTGGCTGCTCTTTCTGGCTGCAGAAATTCATGAAAGATCCCGTACCCATAACAGCATCACCGTCACAGTGAGCGTCGATAACTATCTCTCATGGATGGATATTGCCGTGTCCGGTCTCCCGGAATTACCGGATATGCCCTTCTGTGATTTTTTCATTCGCCGCCAGCAGTTTATTTATCCGGGTGTACCCCCGACAAAATCAGGAGAAGAATGATGAAAATTCACCGCATATCCCCGGAGACGCTTATAACACTCATCCACGCACACCTGGCCGGAAAAGCTGACAGTACCGCCAAAGAAGAGCACCGGCTACTCCGTCGTTTCCTGCGGGATGATGACGGCAGGCTGGCCGGCGTACTGCTGAATATTGCCGGAATACTTCAGTTCAACAGGGAATTAAGTGCGCGGCATAATTATCCGGCCACACCCCTGACTGAATTTTCATTAAGGAAACGGGGAAAACAACTTCATCTCTGTCTCTGCAGTCTCCGTTTCTTTTATATTCCTCCGGTATTTATACAAAACAAAAGAAGAAAATCTATTGTTGTACACCTTAATAAGATCACTTATAAACAAACCCATTCAATACGCTGACGAAGTGATTCATACTGATTATACTCATCTTTGCCTATATGTTTTTTAAGCGTATTAACAATATCATATTGAGGATGTCCTGAATTGTCAGTATACAGTGTTGTTGCAGGAAGGACTGCATAATCTGATATTTCACAACCTGTATACAGTTCTTTGTCAGTTCGGCAGGAATGGCAAAGAGAAAGACATGTATACAGGTCTGTGTTTTCTGCCTCCTCAGGAGATAACCACGACACATATTGCAAATCATCTGTATCAGGATAACAATTTTCTTCCTGAACCTGAACTCTGAAAATATAGAAAAATAATTCATCTTTTGAAAGGCATGCTATTTTATTCCCCCAATGCACCGCATTATCAAGTTGATCCGATAAATAAATCCATCCTGGTGTCGTCTCTAACGACCAGCATATAACAGAAGGAGCATCAGTTCTTATTTTCCCATCTTTTATTATTTGCAGGCCTCTGCTCATTGTTGTCGCATGAAAAAGATTTAATATTTTATTTTCAGCCTTCACTCTATTTCCTCATTTCCCAAGAAACATATTAAAAACGGAAAACATTACACATAACCTGGAGGACAAATCATGACTTTAAATTTCTCTGCCGGGGAAACTACACTATTCTCAGCAAAAAACATCCTGACAGCAATACTCACTCAGCACAACTTACACGCATAGCGTTCCCATTTGAATACAGTTGCAGCCCGCGATTTATTTTGTCTTCCGGAGCCACCTCTGCCATGAATATCAACCGCATTATTTTTGCCATTGAAGACTGTATCAGTACCCTGTCACGGTATTCCGTTTCCGCATTCTTCCCCGATTACTGTGATCTGCACACCGTCATCGGTCTGGACCAGCAGGACCGCGAACGCCGCCCCTGGCTGAAAGCCCCCTACATTGCCACCACAAAACAGGGGTATTACCTTTCCGTCTTTGAAATCAGCGGTGCCCTGAAAGAAATGGATGAAAACCCGGACCAGACGGCCCCCGGGACACTGGAGTCACTGATTGCAGCACTGGCTGAGCGAATGAACACGGCCTGGAAAAATTCCGGCCACAAAATCAGTTTTGTTTTCGAACGCGATCCGGAGCGTGGAAGGGATGAAATCGAAGCCATGCTCTTACCCCAGCGAAAATCCATCGCACGCACGGGGATCCTGCTTCAGGACGTCCTGGATGAAAAAGTCACCACACTCACCCCCTGGCTTGTCCGGGAGCGCTGCTGGCTGACCGTCTGGAGCTCTGAAGAACTGCTGAGCCGGACCGATCGCAAGGACCATCAGACCCGTGTCAGGAAACTCGCTGAACACGCTCCGCCAGCCCGTTTTGCGCAGGATCCCTGGCGCTGGACACTTTCCGCCCTCAAAATACGGCATGACGCCTTACTGGACACGCTGGAGCAGGCCCTGACACATGATTCTGATGGCCTACTGATTCGCCTGATGGATATCCATGAAGTGGGACGGGAAATCCGCCGCCAGCTGGAGCGCAACAGTACACCGGCAGTATGGCAGCCTCATCTGCCTGAAGATGCCCGTCCTGCCGGCTGGCGACAGGGCGGGGATACCTCTGTATTCCACGCACCGTCGCTGAATCTGCAGTTATTCACCACACAGCCTGAAACACACGGCAGCCTGATTCAGGCCGGTGAGATCTGGCACGGTATGGTCGCCATTACCCTGCCCCCTCAGAATCTGCGGACATTCAACCAGCTGGTCAGGGATGTGCCCCGTGCAATCCCCTGGCGTATCCGGATGGATCTGATGCCCGACGGCATGAAGGCGCTGGGGGTCAAGAAAACCCTGCTGACCTACAGCAGCTTTATTCCTCCTCTCCGGCCCATGTATGACTCGGTAATGATGCTGAATGACATCAACAAGCATGATCCGGTCTGTATCATGACCATTGTTGCCACCACATGGGGAAACAGCCGGGAAGTCTGTACCCGTAACCAGGCTCTCCTGAAATCTGCGCTGGAAGGCTGGGGGGTATGCGGCACCACCACCACCTTCGGTGATCCGAGACGTGCCTGGGTGAACACGGTTCTGGCAGCCTCCCATAGCTCCGGCCCGATCCCCCTTTACCCGCCCCTTTCACACGCCCTTTCCCTGTTTCCCCTGAACAGGGCAGGCTCTGTCTGGCGGGGACAGGGAAATCTGATGATGCACACCGAAGACGGCTCTGTATGGGAGGTGGCGCTGGCGTCATCACAACAGAACAAGCACACGGAGCTGACACCCGGCGCACCCGGTCTGGGCAAATCGGTACTCATCAACGCACTGTCGGAGATCCAGATAGCCTCAGCCCAGAAGAATCTCCCTTTCATTGCCTATATCGACAAGGGATTCAGTGCACAGGGACTGGTACAGCTTATCCGTGACAGCCTGCCTGAGCAGAGAAAGGACGAAGCCGTGGGGATCATTCTGAGTAATGACCCGGACCACACCCGCAACCTGTTTGATGTGATGTACGGGGCCAGAAAACCCGTCACACCGGAAAAGAACTTCATGGTCTCCGTCCTCTGTGCATTGTGTGTGGATACCGGCACCGGTCAGCCCTGTAATCCCGGCGACACCCGGCAAATCATCAGCAGCCTGGTGGACCTGGCCTTCCGGGAATATGGCGAGAATAACCCCAGACTTTACCGCGCAGGTACGGAACCCCTGGTGGATCTCGCCCTGGAAGAGAGCGGCATCGCTGAACAACATGATGCCGGATGGTGGAATGCCGTCACCTGGTTTGAAATCAGGGACATGCTGCATATTGCAGGGAATATCCCCGCCGCCCAGCGGGCACACTACCAGGCCATGCCCCTGCTGGCTGAAATGTCCGCCCTGCTGGGACAGCCGTCCATCCGGGATGTGTTCGGCACCGTTCAGCGTGATAACTCGGAAGAGCGGTTGCTGGACTACATCCGCCGTGCCCTCGATCAGGGACACAGTGACTACCCGATGATGTCCGGCTGTACCCGGTTTATGCTCAGCCCCGACACCCGCGTGGTCGCCGTTGATCTGAACAATGTGGCCGGGGACAAGACACCTGCCGGACGTCTGCGCACCGGTATCATGTATCTGCTGGCCGGGCAGATCGCCGGCGGGGATTTTGTCCTGCCGCAGTATCAGGAGGAAATACGGAAAAATCTCGACCCACGCTACCATGAGGTGATTTTCCGCCGCATTGAACAGCTTGATCAGGAGGTCAAGACCAAAGTCTATGACGAACTGCACAATGCAAAAGGGATCAACTTCATCTGGGAAGCCCTGGACACCCAGGAGCTGGAGCAGCGTAAGTTCGGGATACGCACGGTGCTGAGCACCCAGCTGCTGCAGCATTATCCTCCGGCCGTGCTCAAATCCGCCAACACCCTGTGGCTGCTGCGTTACCGCCCTGACGAAATTCCGTTCCTGCGGGATAACTTTGGCGTCCCGGAAGTCACCCTGCGGCGCTTCCTGAAAATGCCGGAAGGGGCCGCACCGGACGGCAGCGGTGTCCCGGTACTGGCTGTGTTCCGTGTAAAAAACGGCACGCTGGCCCGGATCCTGAAATTCACCCTCGGTCCACTGGAGCTGTGGGCACTGAACTCCTCTCCTAAAGACAGCGCCCTGCGACGTGCGCTGACGCAGGAGGTGGGGTCACTGCGGGCACGCCAGATCCTGGCCGAACACTTTCCCCGGGGTTCAGCCACCTCACTGATAGAACACCGCGCCCGCACACATGACAGTGAAAACGTCATCCATGAGCTGGCCGCAGAACTCATCCGTAAGCAGGGATATAACCTCTGATGTACAGCATTCATATCACCCCCCGCTGCCGGCGTCCTGCCCGGGGACAGGTCTTCCTGAAAACGCTGCGCGTGGACGGTGACAGTTTCAGCTTCACCCTGCCGTCCGCCTGCTTCACACTGCGACCGTCCCCCAATCCCCGGGTCATTTTTGCCAGTGACAGACGGGCTGACGGGGAGATGAGTGGTATTCGCCTGGCCCTGCCCGGAGAGACAGGCACGCTGATAACAACGGCCACCTGGCAGGTTAACGTGCCGGAGCGACCGCCTTTTGATATACAGCATGTCATTCACTGGCTTCTGCCCGCACCACTCACTGCGCTGATGTCTGACAACACCTGGCTGTGGCCGGATGTCCCCGGCACACCGGCACTCACAGCCGGAGACTGGCCGGTCATGGAAAGCGACACCCCGACACTGAAACGCGTGAAGCGTCGTACCTTCACGCTCATCGATAACCGTAACCGTCAGGGATGGATCACGCGCCGCTTCCAGTGTTTCCCGCTGGCTCCGCTGCCGGAATCACTCAGTCATCGCGTACCAGACATCCTGTATCCCCCGAAAACGGAGAAAAAAGAATGCAAAGACAATCTGCAACCACACTGCTTGCACTCCTTGTAGGCTGTGCGGTTATCCCTGCCACCCATGCCTACTCTGTGAATGTTGTGTCCAGTCAGCCCGTCACCCGACAGATCATGCCGGAGCTGGCCACCATACAGGGCATCATGGAGGAAATGGTCCGTATGCAGACGGCCACCGGCACAGCCATCACCCAGAACTCAGAAAAACTGGCCACCGTCATTGCCCAGGACGGGCAGGCCACCCGTCAGCAGATGATATTCAGTAATGAAACACACCGCCTCGAGGAGGCCAGGAAAAGCTTCAGCGTGCCGGACTCCATCTGCAGTGAATCCGCGTCCGGCATTGCAGCAGAAAGCCGCCGGGCAGCAGCGTCTGCAGCGGCACGTCTGAGTCAGGGGGGAGGGGTCAGCAGTAAACCCATCCGGGAACGTCTCTCCCGGGCTGCGGACTCCCCGGTCCGCGAGGCGTATGACAGTGCCGGCATCCACGCCGGTTACTGCACGGAAGCGGAGTATGCCCGCTTTGGCGGAACTGATGTCTGCCCTGCCGTGGGCGATCTGCCGGGCGGAGACAGCCAGGTGCGATCGCTCTATCAGGGCGCAGGCACAGCAGATACCCCGGCCGCTCTCACCTGGGATCAGAAACAGATTGATGCCGCGACGGCTTATATGAAAAACACCGCCAGACCGTCAGCGGGTCGTGCCCCGGGGAAAGGAGAAGTGGGCACACAGACCGGGCGCACGTATGTGGGCCTGCAGAATGAATACAACGGCATCATCGATGCCGCCTCTCATCCGCAGCTGTCACTGATTGCTGACAGTACCCCTAATGAAGCCACCCGTGGGGCACTGACTGAAGCCCTGCAGTCACCGTCAGCTGCGGCATATTTTGACCGGACCGCATCATCAGAAGCCCGCACCCGTGGCCACATGAGCCAGCGGGAGTTTGAGGCCTTTGAAGCCGGCAGACGGTATGCCAACACCGACTGGCAGCAGGATCTGCAGGGCATGGAAGGCGATAACCTTCTCCGTGAGCTGCTGCGCACCACCGCCCTGCTGAACTGGCAGATGAACGATCTGAAAGAGCAGATTCGTCAGGGTAACGTTATCGCCGGGCAGCAACTTGCGCTGGCCGCACGGCAGTATTACGGACAGCGCCTTGGCGAACTGTCACAGGCCATGAGCCAGGGGAGCGTAAGATGAAAGACGACAACAGCATCGACGAAAAAAAACCGGCCCCCCGTCTCCGCCGCATCGGTGATATAGGGATAAATCTGTTCGCACCACTGGCCGAAACCCGCTGGATGCTGCGCAGCTGCCGCCATATGCTGGACCAGCATAAAACGCGCCTGAAGCGCCTCATGCCCGACCGGCAACCGGAGAGTCCGGTCTGTATGACCTGGGAGGAAGCGGTCAGGGCCAGCGGACTGACGGTCGACGAACTGGACCGGCGTCTGCGACGTCGCAGGATGTTCTGGCGGACAGGATTCTGGCTGATGATGATACCGGTACTTCTGCTGTGTGGTATGGCCCTTGCGGCCACCGCACTGCCGGTCATCACCCTGATACGTATCCTGGTCTGCCTGTTACTGATGAGTACCATTGCAGCACTGTGTGCCTCAAAAGCCCTGATTGCGTCATACCGCCTCTGGCAGCTGAATGAACGTCGGGTCAGCGAGGACGAACAGGGCACATTCCCCGATTACCTGCAGGCCCGGCACGGCTGGAAACAGGCCACATGGCTGGCCATTACCCACCGGCAGTACTGACTGTCCGGTCTGCAATTTCTTTTCCTCATTCCGGGGGCTGATGCCCGGGCATCCCCTTCGGTTCCGGAGTTACCGTGAAAATCATACCCAGAGCACTGAGTGCAGGTCTGGCGCTGGCTGCCGTACCTGCACAGGCTTTCGTCACCTATCAGGACATTGTGAGTGCCGCCACCAATCCGGATGACCTGTCGCGCCAGGCACTGGTCACCATTTTTGGTGATGTGGTCACAAATCCCCTGACAGCCAGCAGCAACACCATCATTGGCAACCTGTTCATGGTGTTTAACGCAATTATCGCCACGATGGGGATAGTCTGGTTTCTGTTTATTGGTATCCGTCATGCTGTCCGCACGGGACACCAGGGCAGTGTCTTTAACAACGGACGGGACGTCGTCGGCATACTCAGTGTCGTGAGTGGATTTTTGATGATTGTGCCCACCGCTTCCGGCTGGAGTCTGGCGCAACTGGTCATGCTGTGGGGCGCATCCATCATGGGCATCGGTTCCGCCAATATCATGGTTCAGACAGCGGCAGAAAACATTGCTGAAGGCTATTCAATGACCGTACAGCCAGTACATGTCTCCACCCGCACGGCAGCACGGGGAATTCTGGAGATGGAACTGTGCAAACACGCCATGAATACGGGCCTCGATGACTTTAACCGTACCGCACGTTCATCAACGCCGCCCATGAGCGAATCCTCACGGACAGAGAATGGCAGATATACCGTCACCGTCTCAAATGGCAGCGCCACCTGCGGGAGTGTGAGTCTCTCCGTGAAAGGAAACGGCAGTAACAAGCAGTCCGCGCTGGCCCATTTTTTCAATCCCTTCATTGAAACGGAATATCAGGGGGTTCTGACGGCACAGCGCTCCGCCATGGATACCATGCTCCGTGACCTGGACAGCGCGGCGCAGGAATTTGTGTCGGCATACCGGACCCGGCGCGACACGGGTAACGGCAACCTGCCGGATATTGAAAGCCGTATTCAGAAGGCAGCCAACCGGTATGAAGAAACGGTGCAGAAGGCGTTGCCGGCAGATAACGCAGAAACTGAGCGCAGGGAGCAGCTGAAATCCTACCTGACCACCTACGGCTGGGTTGCCCTGGGCGCCTGGTACCAGACCTTTGCCACCGCCAACCAGCGACTGGCTGAACTGGCCGACCGTGCTCCTACAGTGAGTGGCGTCTCGTCACTGGGCGAAGCCGGGGATACGGAATTCCTGAAGGAAGTCAAGGGGGCTTACCAGGCACAGCTGCAGAACTCAGCGTATACTCCTGCACTGGGAACCGCCACCTCTGCCAGTGAATACCACGCATCTAAAACTCAAGACCCTCAATCAGCAATCTTAAAATTGATTGGGTTTAACCTAACAAGAATGACTAACTGGACAGCCACTTATCTGAGCGGTACAGGTACCACAACTAATCAACTAAATCCGTTGATAAAAATGAAAAACATTGGCGATTACACCATGGTTACGACCGAAACCATCTGGGCGGGTTATACCACCGTCAGGGTACTTTCCACGGCCGGCAGCAACTCCGTTTTTGGTCGACTGGTCAATGCCGTCAGCGGATTATCTGACGCCGCAAAGGCTTTTCTGGAAGCATCCGCACCACCACTCTACTTCCTGCTGTTTTTGCTGTTTTGTGCCGGTTTTTCGTTATCCATTTACCTGCCGTTTATCCCGTTTATCTTCTGGATGACCGGCATCGGCAACTGGATAGTCAGCGTACTGATTGGATGTGCTGCTGGCCCCCTGTGGGCCGCCACCCATCTGGGAACAAGTCAGGACCGGGGAAGCCGAGCCGCTTACGGTTACATCTACCTGATAGACAGCATGATCAGACCGCTGCTGATGGTGTTCGGGTTCTTTTTTGCATCAGTCGCCATCGTGGCCGGCGGCACAATCCTGAATGCGCTGTATGCTGCTGCACTGATGAATGTCCAGATAAACTCTGTGACGGGTGTGTTCAGCATGGCGGGATTTTTGATGATTTATGCCCGCGCCTGTACCACACTGGTTGCAGCCGTTTTTGCGCTTCAGGCTTATCTGCCTGACCATGTAATTAATTTTCTGGGCGGACGTGACGGTGTTAATATGCTGGGGAATATGGTTTCTTCAGTCAAAGATATTATTGCCGGAGGTAATACCAATATGCGCAGAACACCTGGCGTTCGTGAAGAAAAACTGAAAAATATTAATAGAGATGATAAAGACGGAATAAAACAATAAATGAAAATATCGAAAAACCACTAAAACACCATTGCCATATTCACCTGAAGAGATTAAAATACATTCAGGTGAATATGGAGGTTTATTATGAACACAACAAAAAGCAGATATCCTTCCTGGTGGGCATATTATTACCTTATCCGCACTGCTTATTTTATATTTGGTGTTCCTTTTTTATTACTATGTTCTCTAGGATTTACCGGTGTGATGCTTACAGAACCATATATAGAAACAGATATTCAAGCATATCTATATACTTATGGCAGTTGGCTCCTATTAATACTCCCATCACTCTGGCTATATATGAAAACCAGAGCGAAGAAAAAGAAAGTCCAGCAGGTTGTTCAGCAGATAAAAGAAAGCAGTCCCTTTGCGCCGACCAGCGATTATGAGCAACTGTCATTCTCGAAGAGTTGTTATTTCGGGATCGACATTAAAAACGGCACCATACTGTATGTGCGTATTTATCCAAACAATGTGATGGATGTGATTGGTCTGGATATTCACAACTTTACCCGCACGGTTGCTGAAGACGGCAAGCTGGAAATCCACACCACCTATGTGAGTCTGCCGATGATTCCTCTTGAGATCTCCGGCATCTCAGCAAGGAGGCTTGCCAACACCATGCACACCATGGCTGCACGTGGATATGAGTACAAGGAACGTTTCCCACAGATGATCCGGTATCGGGTTAAAGAGTGGGAAAAAGTTGCCGGTGTTCCTGTTGCAGAAGTATTTTGAGGTAGCTATCAACTGTTAGACGATAATCCGTCAGCCGGTTTTCTCTGAACCGGCTTTTTCTTTTCAGGCAGAATGCCTGTCTGCCGTCTATCTCAGGACGCCGCATGGAGTCTCTATGTTTTCCCCACAAATTCTTAGCACTGTCTTGCCCACTGTAGACAAAATCAATACAATTCTGCATATCAGTTATCTATAAAAGATAACAATATCATTACAAATAATTATCATATCCACACACTCAAGGCAGTACCTAGAAAACATAAAGATAAAATCATGTCTGAATCCCGCAGCAATTTTCCAGCACGACATGGTACTCCATGGAATACTGAAGAGTTACAGCGTCTTCTCGTATCCATAGCGGAGGGCGTCTCGCTAAAAAAACTTACTCAAACACATCAACGATCGTCCGGGGGAATACGTGGAGCAATCAAACGCCTGCTTCCTTCTGAGTTTCTTGAGTTCAACGATATAAACACGGTGAATGATCTCAGCAATTACTTCAACAAGATTCCTCGCCAAGAACACAATAGTATCATCAATAATTTAATATCATTGAGCACTGCAAAAACAATTGCTCATGATAAAGTTGAAATACAAAAGAATAGTTTTAAACAAAATACCCCACTCCCCCTCTGCCAACCCAATACAGATTTTAAAGATTATATAGCCGATGAACATGATGTCATTATGCTAATTCATTCTGCTATCGAAAGTTTATCTAATAAACGACATCAATATATTCTTCTAATGCGACTCGGCACAGATGATTCACCTCATTCTCTGGCAGATATTGCCGTCAAATTAGGAATTTCCCGTGAAAGGGTAAGACAACTTCAGGAACGAGCCCTTGGCTTACTAGCTGCTAAATCTCGCTATGAAGGGACACCTGGAGCTTGCCTTAAAGCCCTTATTAACTCAATAGGTAATTCACCATATGATATAGCAGTATGGATTTATCGTATTGTTCATCGGGATTTCGTTACATCCTCTGAGTTAGCCGCCAAATTCATCATTTTTGCCGCAGGCATTCCTAAAGCAAGACGAGATGAAATAAAAAATTCGCTCTCATTAATATCACAATTACAAAAGCAGAAGTTACGTGAACGAAGAGCAGAATTAGCACACGCTCACGCTCAGGAAAGAGCCCGAATCAAGAAAGAAAGAGTTGAGTTCATATTCAGTAAATGGCTAGACAATACACATTGGCCAAAATATATCGCACCTCCTCCCCCCGTAGAACAGCTATGTTCACAGAGAGCGGTTAATGATACTGACATATCTGGATTCTTTTACTCTCAAAAATTAGGTCGTACAGTCCAGTACGAATCAGGGCTTGAGTTTAAAATAATGAATCTATTAGAATGTTGCGATCAGGTTCTTTTCTATCAAGAACAACCATTTTCTATTCCATATTGTTTTAAAAACAAATCAAAAAAATACTATCCAGATTTACTCATTGCGACAGTTGATGGTCGGTGCCTACTTATGGAAGTGAAGCCAACAGACCGAATGACCTTGAGTCTCACGAGAATAAAAAGTAATGCAGGTCGCAAATGGGCACATACTCGAGGATGGGGATGGTTGGTCATTAGTGATAGGTTCTCGTTACGTCAGCTGGAAGAACATGCCATCTCAACAAACACATGGAAACTTATAGAGGCTGAACTGAAAACATCAAGGATTTTAGCATGGCGTGAAATGATGGAGTTACGTACACGATACGAGATTCATCGTTTAGATCTTATTGCATATATCATTCAGTCTGGTGCTGAAGTGGATAACTTTTATCGAATTACCCCGAAAATATCTAATAATACATCTAACCAGAGACAACCAAATGAGAGCGACTGTCATAATTGATGACGCACAGGACGGAAAAAATAATAGCTGCCGGACAGCAGCAACCAGCAGTCGTCCGGTAAAAAAGACAAACAAGGCGCATTGAGGTCAGCCTTCGCAACAATCCGGCGGCAGATGTCCTGCCGCCGTGTTGCCCGTTAACGTTTAACTTCGTAGGCTAACGTTGCCACAAACACCGTATTTCCCTGCTCGATACGAAATCCGCAAAGCGAATCCCTCACCATCCAGACAAAACACAGTATCGTCACACAGACGACGATTAACATCATTAAAAACGTTCGTTGTGGCATCGCAGCCCCTCCATTGCCTTTCGGCCGTCATCGGGCTACTATAATGTTGTCTAGGCATTATAGTGGGCCCTGGGTTGATTGATAAAAAAATCGCCTGGGGCTTTCTGCTACATGCCGTCCACAAAACGCTTTCGGCATACAGCCTCAAGCGCCCGCCGCTATTCTAATCGTTTTCCTGTCCGCCACAATCCTTTTCATGCCACCACGTATTTTGTGTCAGGGACAGAAATAAAGCCGGAAAGTGACTACGTGTGCACACATCTGTTTTCCGGGCTGCAGGCATCGTGTTATTTTCTGAAATGCAAAATAATAAAAAACAAGGACACATCATGAAGGATGAAATACACAGTACCAGCATTAACCCGGATGTTGTTGAGCAGTTTCTGGCCCTTATGAATACACATTGTAAATCCTCAGAAGAGGCGCTCACCATGCTGAGTACGCTTTGTTACAACCTGATGATGACATGCGGTATCCATTCCATGGACAGCCAGATGCTCAATGGGCATGGGATATCCATGCAACTTCAGGGGATTGATATTGCCGAAAAGCCAGGCAAGAATATTCACTAACCTGAACAGGGCCTGAAAACGCTGTCTTTTCAGGCCTCTGCAGGCAAAAACTGATGACAACAAAATTTCTGCGTTTGTACCCCACCGATGAAAAAGACAAAAACTCACACCGGGCTTCTCATCATTAAAGATAAAACCCGACGTGTCAGCCTCTACGAAACGCCAACGGCATGGTGTATCAGGGGGCAGGAGTGCTACAGCAAAAGCACTGGACGCCGCTGTGGCAGCCACGACAGTCTGAGCAGACTGCGCCTGGACAGCATTAAGCCTGTTGAATGAGTGGTGGCACCATGAAAGATAACAACACAACCGCCACCCCAGAAACCTGGAAAATGCGTTTTCTGGCCAACGGGACATCCGGCACATGGTTTTACACTGACGACATTGCAGTTACTGACGCGTGGCTTCGCGCGCACCCGGATGATGTGGAGGTTATCCCTCTCTGCCGGATACAGCCCCGCCAGCATTCCCATGAACAACATATTGAAGAACTCCGCGCAGCCCTGGCCCGGATGCTCCATATGCATCATATGATGCTGGAAACCACACATTACCGGGAAAATATCACCGATGCCCGTTGTATCCGTGAAATGCATGAAGCGCCATTACAGGCGCTCAATATTCTGTCCAGATACCCGCATAAAAAGGACGAGGTGTGACGCATGTGGCTACTGATTTTCTGGCTTTCATCGCCCTTTAATGTCTCTTCCGGTGATGCCCGTCAGCCCACACTGGCGGTGCACAGCCAGGCCTTTCATACCGAACGGGCCTGCCGCGATGCATTGCGCGCCATTAAAAAGGAGAATGTTGGCGAATTTTCTCTGCGGGGCGTTTGTGTTTCTGACGGAAATACGAAGGAGGAGGCTGAGAGCTCATGACGGATATTACTGACAGACATACACTTCGCCGTATGTCCTGGGCAGAGCTGAGCACTACGGCCCGGGATGCAGAATCAAAACATGATTACGAAAGCGCCAGAATACTGTGGTCATACGCATACAGTATTGCAACAACCAGCATAAATAAAAATCTGGCCAGTGCACATATTCGTTACTGTGACAAAAACATACACCTGATGAGTATAATCAAACTTTATTAATTATCTGTTTCTGTAAACAACATACACTCATAAAAGATAATATCTTACACAAGTAAACCAAACTGTCACAACGAAAATAACGGCCTTGCTTTATTGCATTATTCTGAAGATATCAGTATATAAGATGAGCATTCGTGGCTGGTTAATATTTCCTCTCAGCATTCAAGACCACATCGTTCATTAATGCCTCATTTTAATGAGGCATTAATGATTACCCAGATTAGAACCTGTTTAAAACGCTGAATCTGCCTTTCCTGTAAGTAGAGGCTCTTCCGGTAAAGTCATAATCGGGACATCATGTTCACCATTAAATACCGATACATATTCAGTGTAATTACCCTGTAATAATGGTGAAATCAACGGCAAATTCCGTGTTTGTATTCCGGTGAGCCACTGGAAAATTTCCGGAAAGCGACGGGCACTGATATGAATATCATGGTTCTGATGCGTTACGATATCACTGGCCATAATAACAAAGGGGACATCATACCCTGAGCGTAAACCCGGCGCGTGATGAACAGGAGTGCTGTCTGAACTGACAGACAGGCCATGATCAGAAAAGTAGACCATAGCAAAATCCTCTCCACGAGCTGTCACCATCTCATAAATATTCTGCAGAAATTTATCCAGTTTCACCAGTGTCGATAAATAACAGGATACTTTTCGCCCAAATATTTCACGGAATGGCTCAGCATCATTAAAAAGTCTGTCACAGGGATTAGGATGTGACCCCATCATATGAACAAAAATTACTTTTGGAGAGGATGAATTAACCGCCTCCCTGACGAACTGAAGCATGTCTTCATCATCTGTCCGGCGTGATGCAAAACTTCCCTCTTTAAGAAAATATTTCTTATCTGCATTGCTGGCAACAACAGAAATCAACGTATCATGTACCCCTAAAGCCCCCTGATTTGATATCCACCATGTTTCATATCCTGCATTGCTGGCAAGCGTAACCATATTATTACCAGGATTGCCTGATTCAGCATAGTCAAGAATAAGTGTTCTGCTGAGTGAATCAATGGTATTGGCCGCAGATGAAAAATAGCCATTAATAAATATACCCGGTGCTGAATTCATCCATGGTGTTGTCGGCAACGGATACCCATAGACTGAAAGATAATCCCGCCGGACACTTTCACCAATAACAATAATTATTGTTTTATATTTCTTTTCAACACTCACTATTTCCCATGAGCTTTTTTGATTGTTATTAAGTGTTTCATAACGAATCATTTCGGCTCTGGTTTCAGCAACGCCTGTCACCACCTCCACAGCCATACGTCTGGGCCATGCATTGACCGACAATGCAATAAAAAATAACAGAAAGAGAACGCCTTTTTTGTTTCTTTCTCGTGTACGCCAGAACCAGACAGTGAACATAACTATCATCAATGAGATAATAAAATAAATAATGGGTATACCTGCGATAAACTCTTCTGCTTCTGTTACATTAGTCTGCATTAACGATGCAATAAAGCTGCCGTTAATCTTCCCGTAGATAATACCCACCGGAGCATAAAATGCACTAAACAAAAGAAAACAGCAGACACATACTGCTGACAGTATATTCTGCCGTCCTGTCATAAACAGCAGAAACAAAAGAATAATATTACCAAATGCATTCTTCTCTGTATATCCACAACACCATGAAACAATTACAGAAAATAACAGACAAACGAGAACTTTTTTATTCACTGCATGGATGCAGAAATTTCTTACCCCACTCAGAAAATATTCGGATTTTTCTTGCGCGCGTAACTTACCTGGCATTCTTTACACCGATACAGACAGTTAATTAAATATTCATGGGCACTTTATGTGAAATAGTTCACAAAAGTATCTCACACCTGTACATTCCGGCACCTATGATACCAACAAGAATATTTTCAACAACTCATCCCCTGAATTCATAAGGCACAAAATGATTATAACGCCTCACAACCACGAGGCGTTAATCATAATGCATTTAGTGTATAAATATACCTTTTGCTCTTTTAGAGAGATAAATATACAAAATAAAAAGAACAGCAATAACGCCATCAATAAATATGTTTTCAATACTTCCATCAGGAGTATAATCAATCCCAACAATATAAAAACAATAGACATAACTTACAGCATAATAAACGATATAAACAAGATAAATATACAGAAGCAATCTGTTAACATGTCTTTTTCTTCTAAAGAAGGAGAGTATAAAATACATACATAACACAGAAAGAATAATAAACACCCCTATAGATATAATAAAATACTCTTTTACCTGTGAGTCTTCGTGCAGCGACATGTACAATGAATAAAAAGTTCCAGCCAGACTCAGCCTTGTGATAAATATATAAACAACAGACAAAAGAATAATAAAAAGAACTATACCAAACTTTGGTCTTTTTTCTTTTTGTAGCATTACAGCATTTTCCTTCATCATATACACGTTCTTTACACTATTCCTGTAAAATTTCGATAAAAGCTCATCAGATTTTGTGTGAGGACGGTGACAAAAAATGAGTCCGGTTTTTAAAGGGTATATGCAGAAACCATCCGTGTGGTTCCGGTCAGCGTGTCTGAGACCTCAACATCCCGGGTGATGATTGTCATTCCGGACTGACGCAGCCGCTGCACATCTGCGGCAATACGCTGAATACCAAGCCAGAACAGACCATCCAGCGCGGTGACAATTAACCCGCTTTCCAGCGCCAGTTTCAGCCGTGCTGTCGGAGCTTTAACCTCCCCGGCTATATCAGTGAAACAACGTGTCGTCATGCCATAGCTGTCCACCCGCCGTATTCGCGTCGCAAGACTGTAACTGAAGCTATCAGGCACGCCGGATAAGTCATTCTGCAGACTGTATACACATCCCCGCTGCCGCTCATTGAATACGACTTTTTTCTGGCTGAGCAGCCATTCCCGCCGCAGGCTGTCAATCATCTGCGGTGTCCGGGTTAACAGCAGACGAAACGGCAGTTCAAAACTGGTCACGTAATCAACATTCAGCAAAGCTGTCCGTAGCCGCTCCCTGGCACCTGCTCCGGTATCACGGCATTCACGCATGACATCTGCCCACTGGCGCATCAGTCGCGGAGACTCATTCCTAGCCCTGAACTGATATTTCTCAATCTGATAATCAATATGTTCCTGCATACCGTCACCGGATATCTGTTGCCGTATCATCACGGATATCAGCGTACTGGAATTCATGCCCTGCGTGAAGTATCACACTGCCAAAAAAAACACACCTGAACGTTATTATTTCGCAATATTAATTGCACCTGTTTTCATAAATAAAAAGGAGACGATGAAATGATAAAATATATCTTTTCACTCACCATTATTTTTTCCGCTTCTCTCTGTGCCGCACAGATTCAGGGGCACGTCATCCGCGTTCTTGATGGTGATACGCTGGAAATATTACAGGACAAAAAGCCTGTCAGGGTCCGTCTGGCTAATATTGATGCACCGGAAAAGAAACAGCCCTTTGGACGCTGGTCAGCCACTCAGCTGAAGGACCTGGTGGCCGGAAAGCCCGTAACCGTGCAATACGCGCAGACAGACAGGTATGGCCGTATTCTCGGCCGGGTCTATACCGCTGACGGCACAGAAGCAAATCGCTGGCAGGTCCGTAACGGCGCTGCCTGGGTGTACCCGGACTACAATAATGACTATACTCTCCCGCCGCTCCAGCGTGATGCCCGCGCCCTGAAGCGGGGATTATGGGCAGATAAAAATCCGGTACCACCATGGACCTGGAGAAAACAGAATAAAGAATAATTATTTGCTGATATGAAGAAAAAAACCATTTCAAAGAAAATAAATGGCAAAAATACAGCATGGGGAAAAATTGCCATTTTTACCGCCGCGTTATTTTTAATATTTGCTGTCAGCTGGCCGTAATAAGCAGAATAACAGAAAGGTGTAAAAATGAACCTGGTTGATGCATTTGTCACTAAAGTGATATCCGGACCGTATGAAGAATACGGAAAATGGTGGGTGGATGTTGAATATATTTCCTGGGGAGTTCCGGGTAAAAGCCGGCTCATGTTTGACTCACGGGAACAGGCACAGGAAGTGCAGGAAGGTTTTCGATTTTTAACCTGAGCATATTTTGTTAAAGGGCAGAAGGCGGTGACCCTCTGCCCTTAAGTACGTTTCCGGGATTATCAGTCAACCAGTTCCCGGATCAGTTCCAGGATTGCTATCACTGCGTTAGCCACAGCAACAACCGCCCTGAGAACGATGATTAACAGGTTAATCATCCGCTTCTCCATCAATGGAGAAAGAACACCGTGGTTTGCCCTTACATTGCCTGTCGCCACGTTTTCTATAGTGTCAGTTATAGACAGTTCTTCTCCGGCCAGAGCACCAAAACCAGCACCACCTGATGTTTTGGCCAGGACTTGCAACCTGTTCATCCCGGTGAACGATATGCCGGAAAGAACGTGCCTCAAAGCTGACACACCGAGTATATACTTATACTGTGCTTGCAGAAATATTATTTCAGCCGTATTATTTCATAGTCAGTTATAGGCAGTTATCTTCCGGTCAGGGCTACCAACTTCGATCCGGAATCGCAAAAAAACCGGCCTCACCAGTCGGTTTTTTTGCGTCTGTACCTCCTCCCCGGACAGCAGTTCTCTCACTCCCGTTGAATATTTCCTGTTGAATTTTACGAAAATACGGCAAATGGGAGATATCGAATATATTTCCTTGGGTGTAGTCGGTAAAAACCAGCTCATGTTTGACTCACAGAAACAGGCTCTGGAAGTACAGAAAGTAATCTGTCCGTAGATTATTAAAGGGCAGAGGGCGGTGACCCTCTGCCCTTAAGTACGTTTCCGGGATTATCAGTCAACCAGTTCCCGGATCAGTTCCAGGATTGCTATCACTGCGTTAGCCACAGCAACAACCGCCCTGAGAACGATGATTAACAGGTTAATCATCCGTTTCTCCATCAATGGAGGAAGTCACCGTTGCTTGCTCATACATCGCCTGTCACAACGGCTCTCTGACATTGTTGGATGTAGAGTACATTCCCCCCTGCCAGAGCACTGAACACAGCACCACCTGTTTGTTCAGCCAGGACTTTAATTCATCCATACACAGATAGAACAGGTTTTAGAAGCAAGGGAGGCACACTGTACAGCGCCAACACAAAGATTATACAGATGCACACATAAAATTCATTTAAAGAAATGAATATTGACAGGCAATCTGAAGTCAAACTAGACAACAGATGTCTGGTGCCATAATATTATGGATGTTGGATGTAGAGTATCTTCCTCCGGTCAGAGCACCAACTCCGCTCCGGAATCACAAAAAACCGGCCTCACCAGTCGGTTTTTTTGTACCTGTCTCCCACCACCTTCTGCCGTTCGCTCTTCTCTGTGAAAATGTCCTGTTGAACTCATTCCTGTCCGGTTATTACCGGCGCTGATTCGCATTCATGCCACCCGACTTAATCCCGAAATTTATCCATTCATCTATGGAGGAATCCCCGTGTCTTACCAACAGACGTCTGCCGCCGAAGATCCAATGGCTATATGGTATATCGTCGGTGCCATATGCCTGCTCTTTGAGATTATCATCTGGCGCTTTTTACCTGAAATCGTCTTCGCCTCCTGCCTGATCCTGCACACACTGTGGGGCATGATTGACTGGGGGCCCTTTCACAACTTTGCCGCCCCCCGTTACAACCTGCTGGCCATCACTGCTAACAACGCAGCAACCATCACTTTCGGCCAGTGGCTGGATGTTATGTCCCGGACAGTGGGGATCCTCTGGTTGATTCTGCTTCCCATGACATTCGGCTTTCTGTGGATGTGGTTTCACCATCCGGCCCAGCCCCGTTTTACCCGCAGGACACTGAATATCCACACACTGCCCCATATTTTTTCAGCTCTGTCACCGGCGATCGCCCCCGTTCTGGCTGATGGAGACAACAACAGACTCTTCCACGGACAAAAACGTCCCGAGCGCCGTGTCGCACTAACCCCCGAAGTCTTTGTGGAGCAGAACAACCTTATCCGCAACATGCAGCTCGATGTTGCGTCCACACGCCAGTGCTTCATGGCGCAACTGGGGCAACCACTGACCAGCTGGAAAGACATGGCCCCACATGAAAAAGCGCTCTTTGCCATCTTTGGCCTGCAGTTCTTCCTCGGTGACCGGAAAGCAGCGGTAGCCCTGATGAACAACCTCAATCTCTCCTGCAGGCTCAAAAGTAAACGGGACCAGGGGCGTTTCAGCACGCCGGTGTATTCACTGGCCAGAAACGCCTTTATCCGGGTCATCAAAACAGAAGGCGCACAACAGTGGCTCAGGCAGCACCGTTACGTTCGCAGCGGTCTGGTCTGGCTTTACGCACATGATTTGCGCCTGACGCCTCCGAACTGGCTGTGGCTCAAGGGCGTTGACCGGACGCTCTTCTATGCCCTTCACCGGGCAAACACCACAAAAGGCTTCATCGAAGGGGCCGGCGTGGTGGCCGTTGCCCGGGCAGAAAATGAAGCCAGCCGTCTCGGCCTCCCCTGCCCGGAACCCTGTGTGGAAGAGGCCATTGAAGGGCTTCGACGGGACATGCTGGGGCTGGGCCTGATATGGGACGAACCTCAGCCAGATCGCGATCGTAAACGTCAGATCAGGACCCGCTGGTCACTCACGGATGACGTGATACCCCGCCGCCATGATAACGACGAAGACACTGACACTGGTGAAACCACCGAAACCACCGAAACCACCGAAACCACCGAAACCACCGAAACCACCGAAAAACAGCATCCCGCCGACAAGGAAAAAGAACAATGACCATCCACTACACTGCAACACTGAATAATAAACACCTGTCCCTGATCGCCCTGTACCCTGACGGTAATCGGGAGGTGATTGCCATCCTGCCAGTCACAGAACTGGGCGCACTGATTAACCGTAATAACAGGCTGATGCACCTGTCCTTCAGTTCCCCTTTTCGCGAAATAACCGAAACGGTGCTTGTTGATACCGTTGATGCAGAACGTCCCGGACATCACATCGGCAGAATGCTCTCAGCGATTGATGCCTGCCTGGATGCCGAATATGCCGGAAAAGGAAAACATCCCTCCCGGAAAAATGGCTTCTGGCGGACACTGATGTGTGGCTTTATCGCCGGAATTGCTCTGCCGGCGACAGTTGCAGGTTACCACTGGATGAAGGCAGAGCCCCCTTCCACGCTGGCTTACCCTACATCTCAGGAATGGAGAGCTGAACCAGTAACCGACACAGAGACACCACGCCCACATACGGAACATCATGTTAACAGCATCCCGGCCCGCCCGGCTCCCACACAGCAGGAACCTTCTTCTGCCCCCGCCCCGACGGCAGTGACGGAAGAACAACACGTTCAGGCCGCTGAGGCCCGCCGTAATCTGGCCACAGTACTTAAACGCAACGCAGACCGGGGGATGTTCACCATTAACCTGTCCACTGGTCATGAACGCACGCTGTACGCCTTCCTTGACCCCGCATGCATCAACTGCCGTCTGCTGGAACCCGCGCTTAAGCAACTGGCCCGGGAATTCAGCGTGGTGATTTATCCGGTCTCCGTGATTGGCGGGGAGTCCAGTACAAAGCGGACTGCTCCGCTGCTGTGTGAACCGGACTCACAAAAACGGGCGACCGGATGGCATCAGCTGTATTCCGCTGACAGTGGTATGGCCCCCACCGGCGATGCACCGGCCGCACAGGATGGACAGTGTCTGACCGCCGCACGTGCTGCCATCGATGTCAATAACCAGGCTTTCCGCCAGTTCGGTTTTGGCGGAACCCCCTGGGTGTTATCAGATACCGGCTGGCACCTGCCGTCCGGCATCCTGAAAGACGCCACTTCCGTTCGCCTCTTCCTGAAAGCAACAGATAGCGAGGAGTATCACAATGAGCCAGCACCACGTTAATCCTGACCTCATACACCGCACGGCCTGGGGAAACCCGTTGTGGAATGCACTGCATAACCTGAACATCACTGGTCTGTGTCTGGCCGGCAGTATCATTACGGCGCTGATATGGCCACTGGCCCTTCCTGTCTGCCTGCTGTTCACCCTGGTCACCTCCGTGATATTCATGCTGCAACGCTGGCGATGCCCCCTGCGTATGCCCATGACACTCAGCCTTGATGACCCCTCCCAGGACAGAAAGGTCAGGAGAAGCCTCTTCAGCTTCTGGCCCACCCTGTTTCAGTATGAAGCGGATGAAACATTCCCCGCCCGGGGGATTTTTTATGTCGGTTACCGCCGTATCAACGATATCGGTCGTGAGCTCTGGCTGAGCATGGATGACCTCACCCGGCATGTCATGTTTTTTGCCACCACCGGTGGCGGTAAAACAGAAACCACCTTTGCCTGGCTGCTCAACCCGCTCTGCTGGGGAAGAGGCTTTACCTTTGTTGACGGAAAGGCACAGAACGATACCACGAGGACAATCTGGTATCTCTCCCGACGTTTTGGCAGGGAGGATGATATCGAGGTCATCAACTTCATGAACGGCGGAAAATCCCGCAGTGAAATCATTCAGAGCGGCGAAAAATCCCGCCCACAGTCAAACACCTGGAACCCGTTCGCATTCAGCACCGAAGCCTTCACCGCCGAAACCATGCAGTCCATGCTGCCCCAGAACGTTCAGGGCGGTGAATGGCAGTCACGGGCGATAGCCATGAACAAGGCCCTGGTCTTTGGCACAAAATTCTGGTGCGTCCGGGAAGGTAAAACCATGTCCCTGCAGATGTTACGGGAACATATGACGCTGGAAGGGATGGCAAAACTCTATTGCCGTGGCCTTGATGACCAGTGGCCGGAAGAAGCTATCGCACCACTGCGAAACTACCTGCAAGATGTCCCGGGATTCGATATGTCACTGGTGAGAACGCCGTCAGCCTGGACTGAGGAGCCCCGTAAACAGCATGCTTATCTCTCCGGTCAGTTCTCGGAAACGTTCACAACCTTTGCCGAAACCTTCGGGGACGTCTTTGCGGCAGATGCCGGCGACATCGATATTCGCGACAGTATTCACAGCGACCGCATTCTGATTGTGATGATCCCTGCACTGGACACATCGGCTCATACCACGTCGGCACTCGGTCGTATGTTCGTCACCCAGCAGAGCATGCTCCTCGCCCGTGACCTGGGCTACCGGCTGGAAGGCACAGATGCACAGACCCTGGAAGTCAAAAAATACAAAGGCAGCTTCCCCTATATCTGTATCCTTGACGAAGTCGGTGCCTACTACACAGACCGCATTGCTGTGGAGGCCACCCAGGTACGTTCACTGGAGTTTTCCCTGATAATGACGACGCAGGATCAGGAGCGAATTGAAGGGCAGACCTCCGCCACCAACACCGCCACACTGATGCAGAACGCCGGCACCAAATTCGCCGGACGCATTGTCAGTGACGACAAAACGGCAAGAACGGTGAAAAATGCCGCCGGTGAAGAGGCACGGGCCAGAATGGGCAGCCTGCAGCGCCACGATGGTGTGATGGGTGAGTCCTGGGTGGACGGTAACCAGATCACCATCCAGATGGAAAGCAAAATCGACGTGCAGGATTTGATCAGACTGAATGCTGGTGAGTTCTTTACCGTTTTCCAGGGGGATGTGGTGCCGTCAGCCTCTGTGTATATTCCGGACAGCGAGAAAAGTTGCGACAGTGATCCGGTGGTCATCAACCGCTATATTTCCGTTGAAGCCCCCCGACTGGAGCGTCTCCGCCGTCTCGTCCCCAGGACAGTGCAGCGCAGGCTCCCCACACCGGAGCATGTCAGCAGCATCATCGGTGTACTGACAGCAAAACCATCACGTAAACGTCGTAAAAACCGTACAGAGCCTTACCGTATCATTGATACATTCCAGCGCCAGTTGGCAACAGCGCAGACATCACTGGATCTGCTTCCGCAATATGATACAGATATCGAATCCCGGGCAAACGAACTGTGGAAAAAGGCTGTGCACACTATCAATAACACAACCAGGGAAGAACGCCGGGTATGTTATATCACACTGAATCGTCCGGAAGAGGAACACTCCGGTCCTGAAGATATACCTTCAGTGAAGGCGATTCTGAATACTCTGCTCCCCCTGGAGATGCTGTTACCTGTACCGGATCTAACTGCATCCCCGCCCCATAAAAAAAATGTCGCTCAGACACCATCAGGTGGAAAACAAGAGAGTCGTAAAAAAAGATTCTGATAACACCTGTATGGCTGATTTTAATAACAACCTTTACGCGATTATTAATCTCCTCCGCTCACCATAGTAAGCGGAGGATTCAGGATTTCAATCCATCACCAGAGGTACAATAAATGTGTATTAGTAGCCCGGAAACAAACTCATGGTCTGTTATTTATCGTAAAAATTCCGGAGAAGATATCAATATCACTTCCCTGACGTTTAAAAATAGTCTTCTGGCAGCCCGGACACTGATGGTGCCCGAAAACTATATGATATGCATACTCAGAAACGGGGAGAGGGTCAGACGATGGGACAGAGAAATACTTGCAGGCTCAAACAGATGGTACAAGTGTTCTCCCGATAATTTCGAAATACTGGGTAAGCTCCCCATAATAAATAAAGTCACAACACTGATAAAATCATAATCTACGGATTTTAATCAGTTAAGCTAAATCAGGATGAACGCTTTGATTATGAATTATACATGAAAACAAATATGGGCAGCACAAAAAATGGTGCCAGGGTTCCCCACGTTCGTAATAGATTCACTTCTATGGATATTGGTATGAATTCCCAGATCCTGCCAGACATGCTGATTAATTTTGCCCTTATTAACATCACAGACAGAAAGAACGAGGGTACCAATACCATTGATGGTAACTGGCAGGCCGATGAAGGACGCCGTTACCGGGATAATGTAAGAATCTATTTTTGAGTATGTCAACATAACCTGAGGCAAAGTACCTCAGGTTCCAGTGTAGTAATCAGCCAACCTGACAGTCTTCTGTTAGCCCTACAGATATGTCGTGGAGCTAACCGCGCATGTCAAAGCCGGATTTTTGAAAATCTCTATAAACTTCCGGATTGTTGAAGGCCGGGAATTTAGCTTTATGGGCTGCTGACTTTATCGCTTCGCAATAGGCTTTATCGCCATTACTGGTTGATATTTTTAACGCCGTGCCATCCCGGGAGAATTCCATATGCAACCTGCATTTTTTCCTTTTCCATTTTTGCGGATCATCAAGTTTAGCATTAATTGCATCCCTGATTCCCCGTGCTTGCTCCCCCCATTCATCCTGATCATCCCAACGTCCTGAACTGCAACTACCCAGGGCTGTAGTTTTATGGCAATTTGAAGGATGTAATGGCGCACATCCCGCCACAAAGCTGACTAAAATAGCCAGCATAACGATTTTCTTTACCCCCATATATTGCTCCTCAATCCATATAGATCTCAGTACCATAGCTCTGTCAGAGCAAAGAAAATCTTAACTAATACAAGTTAAGATTTTTAATATCCACTCCTCATCCCTACATTCCAGGTGATGGTGGCGTCCACTCATTATCCTGAACTGGAGCATAAGATGCGCCATGCCCCCCGGATATGCTTTTCTGTTGCCTGATATATTCGTGGTAGTACTGTTCACTACGCTGACGATGTAAATCCACATCCGGGCGACTGATTACAAAGTGTCCACTTCCGGTTATTCCAGCTGCATTATGCCAGGCCACCATTTCCGCAAATACATCATTAAACTGTTGATATGAGCCTTCCGGTTCAAAACCCATTCCTGGCTCACGATCAAACAATACAGGAGCAATCAGATTCAGCTTATCCACCAGTTCATTTCTGTCCTGATGATGGTAGAACACCACACGGTCCCCATAATCCACACAGACTAACTCGCCATTCCTCCGATCACGAAAACGCACACTGCCATCTTTCTGCAGACGGGCTTCGAGAACGCCAGTGTCTTCATAAAGTGGAGTTCCTCCCGGTTCACAGAGAATCACGCAGCGGTCGGCATTCGTTGTTCGTCGCTTGTCTTTGCGACGATCACGATAATCCCAGCCACGTAACTGTGATAATGCAGCTCTGTCTCCCTGTACCGCCTGTTGCTCCACCCACTGCCGGTAGGACAAAGGATACCACTTACCCTCCGCAATCAGTGACAACCGCTCTTCCTTCACACTCTCCTTCAGCCTGATCAGCGCCTGCATACGCTGCACTTCTGCAATATGGTAATGCAGCTTACGCAATTGTGGATCCCGGAACTGCACACGGATATACGCCTTGCGCCGACGGCAGGCAGCATGAATTTCCCGTAACCGTTCTCCGTAACGTAAGTCGGGTTTACGCCAGTGCTCCTTCCATGCAAGATAACGCGCGCGCAAATCTTCCCGCGCAGCTGCACGGGCTTCACGGCGTTCACGACGCAGTACAGGATCGCGCCGGAAGCCGGGCTCCACTTCATCGCTGGCAGCAAGTTCCGGATTGTAGCGACATTCAGGCTTCACCCGTTCAAATATATCTGCACCTGCAATCTCAAATGGCCCTGCCTGCGGCTCAGCCCTGGATAACGTCAAATCCGGGTGGATACTGCTGGCCTTCACTGGTGTGAGCTCATGATTAAACGCATCCACAATCACAAGACCATGATGCTGTTTCTGCAACATAAGCCCTTTACGCGCAAACATCTCATGGCACGCCTGCCAGCTGAAATTCCCGCCCGCGATCATATCTTCAATCAACGACTCACACTGAACAGTCGTGTACCCCCACAGACTTTCCTTATCAGAAAACAGTTCGCGCTTTATTGCTCCCTGTGGACCTGTCCCCATCCGCATACGATACCATTCGTAATCACTGACAGCCTGAGTACCAAGATTACGTCCCCGGAATCGTTCTCCGGGTATAACCTGAGTAAAAATATCCTTCGGTACAGGCTGCCATCCACCATCCAGATCCTGCATATAATCCAGCGTCATTAACGGCCACACACTGTCTGCACGTACTGGTGTCTGTTGTTTATCAAATCCATCATGCAGTACCAGATGCCCGTGCTGGATCCCCATCCATAATCCAGCCTTTGCCAGAGTTCTGTGCACATCCAGGCAACTTTCCAGCTCACCATTTCTCGCCATTTCCGGTAAGCGTTCGGCAAAATGACGGCAGGCGTACTGTTTCAGACTCTCCGTTTCTGCCACTTTTTCCGGCCGGATATCAACGTTTATGGCTTCCGGATCATAACGACCGGGTGTCCCCACCTGACTGAAAATATCTGTCGGTACAGGCTGATATTCCCCCAGTTTCCGCCCCAGTTTTTCAGCTGTCCATGACGGTCCGAACGAACTGAGTGCAACACCTTCCCGCGCTCTGTCCCAGCCATCCTTCACCACCAGTTCCCCTTCCTGCATCGTGATATACAGACCATCACTGGCCAGCCGTTTATGCAAAGACAACCAGTCTTGTGCGGGCTCTTCACGCAGCCCGGCAATCGACATCTGCGCAATATATTCCCTGAACGTCTGCTTTTTCCCGCGTCGCCAGGCATTACGGCGCTCACGTACCAGCGCTGTTTTGCGCACAATACGGTTGCCGGGTGCATGCACAAAGCAGCCATTATCAGGCGCGAATCCGTGCTTAAGTTCAAGTTCACGACATGCACGGCTGAGTTTTTCCTGGCTCCAGGAAAGCCAGTTAATATAACCAGTTTCAGGATGTACACGATTCACGGCAACATGCACATGCAGATTATCCGTGTCCGTATGAACGGCAGCCACGTACTGATGTTTTGAGAGTTCAAGAGATTTCAGTGTGTGACGCACACAGTCAAAAAGCTGCTCAGGACGCGGGCTTTCATGCGCAGGCCAGGAAAGAATGTAGTGGAAAACGGGGTCTGTATCATTACGGGAAAAAACAGCTTTGTCCGCCTTGTACTGCATCTCTTCAGCAGCTGTTTCCAGTGAATTGCAGTTATGGAAACAGGTTACGCCATAGAAATTTACCCACTGACTGCCGTCTTTCATCACATCAATCAGGGAGACAAATTTTTCGTTACGCAGGCGTGTTGCATAATCAACAAGCCGTCTGAAACGGTTGCGGTGAGGGACATCACTCTTGATTTCGCTGTCTTCTGTGAGCTCATTTTCCTGCACATCATCCCGCACAGACGTGTACGCAATCAGGTCTTCAAAGGAAGACCTGCCGTCACGTCTTTTGTGCGGAATAATGGCATTCATCAGCAGTTATCTCAGCGTCCCATTAAGTCTCTTCGCAGAGCATTGACATATTCAGTAATGGCAACAAGAACCTCTGCATACTCCTTATCACCAGTGCGTTTTCCCTCCACAAACAGATGCTTCTGAAGGCGGCCAAGACGCATAATCTCATCAATCATACGGTCGTCAGTACGGCAGTTAACCACCTTATCCAGTGAAGAACTTCGTATAAATGTTGAAACCGTCTGTCCACTTGACTCCGCTTTTTCTCTTACGATTTCAGCCTCATCCTCCGTGAATCTCGCCGTGAATTTTACAATTCTCTTCCTGTTCTCACTGCCCGTTCGGGTTTTCTTCTCACTCATGGTCTGCTCCTTACCGGGGTGTCGGGGCAAAGCCCTGACCAGGTGGGGAATGTCTGAGTGCGCGTGCGCGGTCCGACATTCCCACATCCTGTCCCGTTTTTCAGGCCATTATAGCCTGTTATTTTTGTGCATCATAGTCTTATGCAGACGGCAGAGGCAGGGCGCAGCCCTGCCAGGAGTCAGTTTTTGATGATAAAATCAGACTTCAACATGAAACGGAGAGAAAGTGCCAATGGCTTCTAAAAAATTTTACTCAGATGATGACATCCAGCTGGCAAAAGCTGCTTTATCGGAATTGCCAGACCTCACCGCTCAACGGAAAACATTGCGTGATTTTCTTGATGCCATTCGTGATGACATCATTGTCCTGGTAAGGACAAAGGGTTATACACTGACAGATGTTCGTGACACGCTCAAAAATGCAGGGTATGAAGTAGGAGAGAAAGCACTTCGTGACATTATTCGGGAAGCAGAATCGAAAAAACCATCCCGCCGTTCTTCCTCTAAAACAGCACCTAAAAAGACAGATTCAGGCAGGAAAGATGGCATCGATATGAACAACAATTGATGTGACAATGTCACATCGTGTTCTGAGATTATGATGATTACAGAAAAAAAAGCCCCGGCATAAATACCAGGGGTTTTCTGTTTGATCAGACTCGTGGCGGCAATGCACCAGGATAATGACGTGCAATAATATCATTCAGTTTTTCAACAAGGTCAGGACACTTAAAGACAATATGTACGGTCCCTTTCTGGTAGCCACGCACCGTAAAATATTCCCCTTCAAACAACTCACCGATATTGTCGCCGTTCCCGAGATATTCACCATACTGCGCCCCGATGCTGTTCCTGAAGTCAGGAACGTTGCGTCCCTCCAGCAGATAAAACGGACGTACCAGGTCATCCAGTGCCTCCCGTCCGCTGCAGTCCAGCGTCACACGCCCGTTACTCCAGCGGTACAGCAGGTTTTCAATAATGATTTTCTTGCCCAGACGGCAGGGATTATTGGTTCTGTAATCCCATGACAATTTCCGGTAGACATCAATCAGTCCCTGTTCAAATGTCTGCATCTTGCTGGCATTCAGATGGCGAAAAGTTGCCAGTACATTGTCCAGGGTGATTTCAGGACAGGTGTCGCTCATCAGCTGGCTGTTCCACTCATCACGCTGGCATGAACTCATGAAGGTGTACATGCCAGTATCCGTCATCAGGCGATCCCAGATTTTCCGGTCGGCAAGACGGGTGATATTCCTTTTCGCTTCTTCCGGTTTATCCATGCATCGAACGGAGTCAGTCACACAGTCTTCAAACCCGTAGAGAAAAATATCACCGGAAGCATCGAGCAGAATCCTGCGCGCTGTCGCCAGGCATTCCATCGCCTGCATGAACAGTGCAATACCTTCGTTACGCTGCGCGATGATGCGGTCGATAGCCACAGACGGAATAACATCTGTCGTGCCGGCAGTATTCAGGTCAGTAGTGGGTAAAGTCTGATTCATCACATTGTCTCCTCATCGTCACGACTGCCGGGTCAGCCAGGTCATTTCCCGGAGGAGCGAAGCTCCTTCTGCCGTCCGGGTCTTCGGGGATTTCCCCGCAGTGGACCTTTCCGACGGGGGATGCTCACCACGTCACGGGGCAGTTGTCCGGGGGCAGACGCAAAAGTTTTTGACGCCTGCGGCAAAAAGTTTTGTGGCTGGTACATCTCTCCCCTGGATAACTGAAACGGGATGTGGTCGTGTATGTTCCCCCGGAAAGTCCGTCTGCGGAGAACAGGCCGCAGTGCGGCGGCAGACAGGCAGAGACAGCTGCGCCATCAGGCGCAGTGGCCTTACACACCGTCAGGTGTGCAGGGAGCGCCGCATCCGGCGCGACTGAAGAAAAACGACGGCACAACAATGGCATGTGGTGGTCACTGGCGCACCACTCCCGCACAGGTGAAAACAGAGAAAACCGCACGACATCCACAATCAAAAAAAGTGAAATTTCTTCACTTTTTCACACTTATTTTTCGCGCTGATTTGGTGATTATGGTGATAAAATAAAGTGAAGTTTTTTCACTTTTTCAAAGGTATTTTATGACCGGCTGGGAACTGCGAATCTGGCGAAAAAGCATGCTCTGGTCACGCGAAAAAGCGGCCAGAGAATTTGGCGTGACGCAGAGAACATGGCACGCCTGGGAAAATGCGGAACAGGTGGACGTCACCGTCTGGAGGACCACCCAGGCTCTTTCAGTCCGTGACCTGCTGCCTCACATGCAGGGGATGCGTAAGGCAGATATCATCAGGCGTCTGGAAAATGAACTGGGGGAAACGGCAGAGGATGTGTGAGCGTGATTCACAGCCTGGCTGAATGCCAGGCTACTGCTCATCAGGAAACAGTTTTTTCAGTTCTTCACCGGAAAGTCCGGTTGCCTCCTGAATCCGTTCCGGCGGCCAGCCCATATTCCAAAGCCGGCAGGCTATTTCCCGCGCCACTTCAAGAGCACCTTTTTCAAAACCTTTCTGTATAAGACGTTCTGCAAGCGTCATGCTGTTTGCTCTGCTCCTGCTGACAAAAAAGCCCGGCATTTTGCCGGGCTGTGATGTTTACTCAGTGAGTGATTTTCTTCAGTTCGTCATCGGAAAGTCCGGTAGCCTGCTTAATCTGCTCCGGCGTCATCCCCATTTTCTGAAGCTGGCACGCAATAGCCAAGGCTTTTTCAAGCGCTCCTTCCATGCGTCCTTCCATCCTGCCTTCCTGGCGACCTTTTTGCTCAAGACGTTCTGCGATAGTCATCAGTTTATCCTCATGCTGCGGCAGACGCTCAGCCAGCGCCCGCATAAATTCCGGTGATACAGAGTCCCCTGCGTTAACGATGTAATGAATCAGAACACGCACCTGTTCATCTGAAATTTCCACCATGACCTGCGGGAGTTTGTCCAGCAGCTCCATCATGTCACGATGGCGGATATGCTTCATCAGCAGCGTCAGTGCGGCCATCCGGCGATGGTTCATGATTTCATTGTCATCAACGACAGTGATATCAACCAGCGGAAACGGCTTTGTGTATATTTTAGCCGCAAGTGCCGGATTCTCAAAACAGTCCAGCCAGTTCATGCTGTACGGGTACGGGCTGCGCTCACCGTGATAGAACAGCACCGGAATCACCAGTGGCAACGTTTTGTGCTGCTCCAGATGTCTCTGCATCGCCGCCACACTGTAGCGTAACATGCGAAAAGGCATGTACAGATTTTCTGTGCTCTGGTGCTCGATGAGCGTATAAACATAACCATCTTCACCCCCGGTGGTTTTCACGCTCCAGAGGATATCGCTGGCGTACTGATGCAGGTCCGGCTCAACAAAGGTGGCGGGTTCCAGCTTCAGCGTGGACAGGTCGCACAACTGCCGGTGCTCCGCAGGAAGATGCAGTTCCAGAAAATCCCTGGCAACGTCGGGATTCGCCAGGAACGACCGGAACGCGGCATCATGCGGCGTGGGCGTTGTGGTGTTTTTCTTCTTACTCACGGTTCCTCCTGGTGAGATGTCTAAACGTATCCTGCCGCCTGCACAGGCAGACGGCAAGGGTTAATCAGTGGCAGACCCGCTCAATTTCAAGCGCGCGGAGCAGGTGGCCCCATTCGCTGGCTTTCATCGCGGGGATACGCACCCGCTTCTGCTTACTGCAGCGTCTGGCGATATGACTGCTCATCGCCAGGACGTCCGGGTTAATCTCATCCTGTGCCAGCTCCTGACGTCTGAAGCGGGTATGGCGGTGCAGGGTTTTATTCTCCCGCAGGCACTCTTCACGCAGACGCTTTACATATTCAGCCGTTGCAAAGATAATTGATGGTCTCACAAATATTTCTCCTTATGTTGTTGATGACTGCTGCTCTTCCTGGCCGGGAAGCAGCGGCGGAGAGAGGCAGGGTTTATCGCCCTGCTTTTTTTCATTCCGGGCAGCGGCGCAGTGCCAGCGCGAGCGCTTTCATCTTCCAGCCTTCCGGCGTGCGGTACATCACCTTCCAGTAGCCGTCGATGAACACATAATGGAAGCGCACCTCTTCAGTGCTTTCAGTGGCAATAGCCTCCATGAAAGAACGGTACTCACGCGCCTCACTGTCCATCCGGAAACCACTGTCACGTCCGTAATAAGCCGTCACACCGTCCACCGGGTTCTGAAGCGTATGCCCGGCGGGTTTGTCGCAACGGGGACCAAGGCAACGGATATCACCGTGTTCAACCAGGGCTTCGGCCTGCTGACCGGTGGCATAGTGGGTATGCAGGATGCGACCGTTCCAGGTCGGCTCCCCGTGCAGGTGGCAGTAAACGGTACGGAACACCCCGTCGCGGCAAAAAACGGAAATCGTGCTGCTGACTGTCATGAAAACGTCTCCTTCTGCTGAATCAGGTCGCCGGGCCGACCGGTTACTCCCCGGAGGGGCGAAAGCCCCTTCTGCCGTCCACTTCTTCGGGGTTTCTCCCCGCAGTGGACCTTTCCGATGGGGCAGCGACTGCCACGGCACGGGGCAGTTGTCCGGGGGCAGACGCAAAAGTTTTTGACGCCTGCGGCAAAAA
>OGFN01000103.1_pt1 | contig 49950 bp, 40 predicted proteins | sample 1570921 | NCBI WGS metagenome assembly OGFN01 (sample SAMEA2581940, study PRJEB24529) | metagenome | biome: Human gut stool | place: China | collected 2011
TGCCCAGCTTGATATTACCACCCAAACCAAGCTCAAACCAGGTATCGCCATAATCGTTACTGCCTGCCAAAACTTCGCCATTAGCGGCACGCATACTGATATCACGTTCGCCGGCAAATTCATGCAAAGCCGATGCTTTGAAATAAAAATCGCTGCCATCATTAATTTTTTTACCCACCACAACACCCAAACGTGCGATAGCGCTGTTCATACCTTCAACAGCTACAGCAGTGCCTCTGTCGGTAGTGTAACTGCTGCTGCCCAAGCGGCCTAAAATAAACTGAGCCTGCGGCTCAATAAAAGTGCCACTCTCTTTGCTTAATTCAATGGTTTTACCATATTCAACGCTTAAGCTATAAGCGTGATTTTTATAACCGGCCTTATCAGGATAATCGCCATACGAATCTACATCCGTATCAAACTGTCCCACACGGGCAACAACGTCAGTATAACTGCCCTTCTCACCCATCCATATACCATACAGGCTCAACGCCATCAGTTTATCCTTGCCGCCGCCAGCTGCATAATCGGCATGGCCAGTACCGCTATCGACTGCAAAGCCATAAGTGCTTTTAGCATCAGCAGCTTTATCGTAGCCCAGCTGGTACATATTGTAGCTGCTGTCAAAACCGCTGCCGCCAAACTTGCCGCCTGTATAACGGGCCCAAATGCCATCACCATCAGTTTCATTAGTACGGAAACGCAGCTCGCCTAAACGCTTACGCAGACTGTCGTTGGTATTGCGCCACAAGGCATAACTGTTATCAGCTGCATCCAGCAAAACCTGCGAATCGTTATTCACCGCTTTAGCTATTTTCGTCAAATACCATTGGTCTGCCGTACCGATAACATTACCGTCAGCGTCAGTAACAGCCAAACCATTCTCAATAGTTGGCGTCACATCCCACAAACCGCCCGCATTAAGCGATTTTCCTGCAAAAGTAGCGTTTTCACTGGTATCAGTAATCAAAAGCAGGTTTTTATGCCCAACTACCTTAACGCCATTAGTAAGGCTGGCATCTTTTACCTGTACATAGGTAGTTCCGGCCGCTGCATTAGTAATCTTTACCTTATCACCATCAGTTTCGCTGCCCAGATCGGTATCCATAATAAAATTGCCGCCCGTGCCGCTGTAATCACTAACATTTAAACTATCTGCACCTTGCGTAAGGTCAATAATAGCATCGCTATTGTTTATCAACGCATTTACAACACTGTCGCCTGTCATATTCCATATCGATGCATTATCAAAGCTAAGATTAGTTATTCTATCGGCGCCATTTGCACCAATACTAGCACCAATCAGAAACGAATCAGCTGTTTTAAAACCAATATCTATCAAAGCCCCTTTAGTAGCGTAATTAGTAAAATGCTTGACATCACCTAAAAGCTGTACCTTTTTTCCTTCCGCTGGGTCAATTTTAATTGATGCATCATATTTTTTATTATAACCGACAGCACCTACTGCTACACCATTATTGGTTTTAACAATCACATCACCGGTATATTCGCTCTTGTCGCCAACAGAAATTACGCGTAAACCTATACCATTTTCGCTTTTTACATCAACCATTACATCACCGGCTGCCCTAATACTGCCACTGATGCCTACAGTTCCAAGCAAACCAGTATCAGTAATAGCAGTTCCATGGACTGTGACATTTAGTTGTGATTTATTCTGAGTAATAGACTCATCCACATTATTCAAAAGCAGTCCAAACACTCCTTCAGACCCTCCTGAACTTCCAGACTGCACGCCATTTGCTTCTACCACAACGTTCAAAACAGCATTAGCACCCAGATCAAAACCTCCACTATCTCTATCATATATACCATGCGTTTGCCAATAACTATCTTTGGTATTTTTCAAACTAATATTTGTCACAGAATTATCTGCCAGCTTAACACCGCTGAACAAACCCTCAGCAAAATCACTGCTACCTTCAACACTAATATTATTCTGTAGCCCGCCAATTGCAATCCAAGTAGCGCCACTAGCGTTTCCAATGACAGCAGCCATCCTCGACGTCGCATTAGTATCATGGATATCAATATTCAAATTTCCGTTTACAATAATATCGTCGATAGAAGCAATCCCAGTAACAATCAAGCCATGATTTCCGACAATATCCATATTCACCGCGCCATCTACAGCAACCTGTCCATTACCAGAGTTGATGCCGTAAGCATCACCACCACTATTGATATTCATATTTACGCTGCCACCAATATCAGCCCCACCCTGTATGCCAGTAACTTTTTCAACACCACTTAGCTTTGCATACACACTACCATCAACATTTAAATCACTAGATATTCCTGTAACATTTTTACCACCATTAAGTTCTAAATTCGCATCCCCTGTAATATGCGTTTCCTTAGAAGCAATAATACCAATAACATAGCTATTCAAATTACCTGCAATAGCCATATTTAAGTCACCATTAATATCTACTTTATTTTGTCCAGCATTGATACCTGTAGTTTTATCGTTGCCATTAACATTATCTAGCATAATAGTTGTGTTATCAGACTTAAAATCTGCACTGGTATTAGAAATTCCAAGCATCCCACCACTGGCATGACCACCTCCGTTTTCTTTTTTAGTAAGCTTTATAGCAACATTTTTCATTCCCATTTGATTAGATGTCTGATTTTCTATCCCTACCATATATCCCTTGCCACTGCCGGTAATGTTTATATCATCAGCAGTAAATGTACTCCCGGCAATAGTTCCGTTTTTGTTCGTAATTCCTATAAGGTTACCATCATTATTGGCCTCAATTATAATATTTCCCGCCTTAAAATCTACCGCATTATTTCCGTTAATCCCATGGCTTCCATTGATAATACCGTAAAGCTCACTGCCATAGCCTGTCAAATCCATTTTTATATTACCGGCAGTAAATTTTGAGGCGTTGTTTGCTCCTGTACTTTGATTGACAATACCATTGACCATAAAATTACCTGAACCGCCAACAACTGTGATTTCCATATTTTTACCTGTATAAACACTGCCGCCATCATTAAAAAAACCTGCCGCCTCATTGCTATCGCTGCGCACTTCCAGTACAATGTCGTTAGCTGTCAATGAACCATTGTTAGTATTTATAATACCAATTGGCTTGTCCGTCGTGCTGTGCACACTATAACTTTTACTTGCCTCAGATATATCAAGTGTAGTTCCACTATTATTTAAGCCCCATTCCAAAGCCATTGCACTACCACTACCAACACCAGACAATATTAAACTCAAAATTATAGCCTTCTCCATATTTTTCATTTTCATAAACATCCTCTCATCTTGTCTCTTTTTGATTTGGTCTTTTTTTATAACAAGAAAAACTGCAAAAATACTGCCGTTTTCTTCCTAACAAGGTTGTATAAACGTGATAAGTCTTGTTGCAGCCAAACTCACGGCCGCAGATGGGGCACCGCACCGTTAAACCATTTAAACCCGGCGTTGTATTTTTATTGATAACCTCTTCCCATGTCTCAATATGCAACTAAAACATCTCCTTGCAGCTATTTGTTACTCGTCGCAGCGTACTAACTTAAAGCGCCTAAGCTTATTTTTATTATTCAAAAGTTCTTTATAGCCCTCCGGATCTACTATCTCATCTAACGTGCACACAAAACGCCGCTTTATTTTTAGCAACAGCTTTAAGCTAAGCATCACCAGGCCACTTTCTACATTGCTTAAATACGTCTGCGAAACACCCAAAAATTCAACAAATTCTGTTTGCGTTATTCCATTGCGGATACGCCTTACCTTGATCTCGCAGCCAACTTTTTTTAATCAATATCTTCCATCTTTCCATCCCTTTCGAAAACCTACGCCTTAACCTTGCAGCAGACTTGCTACGGTCATTGCTTGCAGTTTCTTTTCTATCAACCCCTGTAGCTCACAGTAAAAGGCTCGTACAGGACAATTTTCAGTAGCAAAGCGGCTGCAATACTTATCGGCCTCCAAACAGCGGTTAAGCTTTGTAGTGGCCTCCAGCCCATTGATGATTTCGTAAAGACTGATCTCCGTTTGCTTTTTGGCCAGCAAAAAGCCGCCCTTTGCCCCTACTATTCTTTTGATGATGCCAGCTGCTACCAATTTGCGGGTTATTTTTAAAACATAGCTTGGCGGTATACCCATTGCCGTCGCTATCTCGTTCGCTGTTGCCAGTTCATCTTTGACAGCAAGGTACAAAACTGTCCTGATGGCATAATCAGTCGTAACATTTAGTTGCATTGTCAACCTCCTAACTAACGGAAACCTTACCTGCTCAGGCTTCTTTTGTTACAAAAAAACGCACAAAACTTGCTACTTGTTTATAAAATTCAACCAACAGTTTTGCTATTCTATATCTTTTTGAAGCGGTTTTAATATTTGACATTATATTATCATATCTGTCCCCCCCGCAAGACACTTTTGTTCGCTTTTTAAAAAATTTGTTCAATGGTCTTGCAACTGGTAATTTTCAGGTGTATAATACAAAACATAAAAGATAAGGCGACGCTTACCTTTAGGTTTGCGTCGCCTTATCTTTTTTTGTCTAACTTAAAATAGTGCCGGTTATAGCTCGTCGCGCCATAGCCGCAATCACTTCACAGTACGTTCTTTCTCTGTTCTTTGACAATGGCACTGCTCAGCTCGTGCAGGCAGTCGCCCAGCTTGTCCAGCCGCTGCTCCATACGCAGCAGCAGGTACCAGCTCAATACTATCGGGAAGCCAAAATTACCTATTGCTGTAAATAATTCCTGGGCTTCCACTAAGCAAGCACATCAATAGTAACTGTTTTGATGCGGGCTTCTGTAAATTCTGTCAGTTCCAGGCCGCCGCTGGTCAGTACGTTGGCGGCTATGATCTTGTCGGCTGCCGTTTTGGCGGCGGCAAGGGTGAGTCCTTCGCGAGGGTCGGCGATGCTTAAGGTTTTTTTAGCGCCGTCACTTTTAGTGAAGATGAGTTCTAAGGTTTTTTCCATAGTGTGTGCTCCTTTTTTGTAGGTTTTCGGCCTACTTTATTTTTTTCTGTTTTTCGTATTTTTAGAGTTTTTTTAAAAGTTTTTTCCTTTTTAGACTTTCTTTAAAAGAAAGTCAGTAAAGAATCTCCAGCGCTGTTAAGATTTGGATTACGCTTTACTCGCTGCCCGCGCTCCGGGCAACTCGGTATCGCAGGGAAAGATCAAAATACTATGCTGCGCATAGCCTGCCGATACCTCAAACATACCCTGCGCCTGCTTGCAGCTGCGTTACGCTCATCTGCCAAATCTTCCCAATGCGCTTAAAAACCACTGCGTCGTACAAATTACTGCTTACAAAAGTCTGCAATGTATCTTATGTAAGCAATTACAGATATACGCAAGTATAATTTCCTCCTTAATACAGCACTGTAAAGTACGATGCAGGGGGGTTGAGCGCACATTGTGAGCTATTCCGTCGTGTACGCCGTGAGCTGTAAGCGCTGGAGGGACTGTTTGAGGCATTGACTATGCGGAGATAAAAATCTGCTTTGTTCTGCAATGCCGAGTTGCCCGGAAGCCAGACAGCGAACAAAGTTAAACAGGAATCGTCACAGTGCGCAATCTTCTTTGCGCAGCTTGCTTCTGGAAGAAAGCTGCATAGCAAAAACTTATGCCGCTAAAAGAAACGTATCCCCTTTCTTCTAAAGAAAGGGCTAATAAAAAAATCTAAACTTTAAATCAAAAAGTCAAAAAACATTTACTGCCAGGCGGATGATCTATAAAATCATTCCGCCTGAGCCAGCTCGGCCTTTTCCGTAACGTAGACATTGACCACTTCGTGGCTCATCAGCTCGTTCATGGCATTGGCCACGGCAAGGCATTTGTCGTCGGCGGCATCCAGCTTGACGCTGCCTACAGATACGGATTTGACCTGCGCTGCCCCCAGCGTATTGACGCCGTTTTCGACGCCCAGGGATAATTTGTAGGATGTTGCTGTTTTAGTCGTGCTCATGTTCTGTACTCCTTTTGTTTTTTAAATTTTACTGTGTTCTAAATACCAGCGAGCTTTACCGCGCAGTATGTCCCCACCCGGCTTCATCTGTCCGTCGCCGGGTGAATCGCGCATATACCACAGGTCCCAGCGTGTTTCGACGTCGCCGCTGTAAGGGCCGTAGCCATCCAGCAGCGCTGCTTCGCAGTGTGTCATTACGGTATCGATAGTAAGCTGCAGGCCCAGCGCCGTTACGAGCAGCGCCACTGTCTGCGCCATTTTATCGGTCTGCACTGCCGTAGGGGCAAACTGCCCCAAGTCGGCATCATAGCCGTGGTTGGCCTGCGCGCCCAGCCCGCAGCACAGGGCGACGGCGATACTGCCGCTGTTGCGGCGCCAGGTGTGGCTTTTGTACTGCGACAGGCTGCTGCTGGTGCAGTAGACTGTGCCGTCGGCGTCGATATTGAGGTGGTAGTCGTCATAGACCTGCCCGTAGCGGCCTGCCGTCCAGTGCAGATAGAGTTGCGTGATATGATCGCGGCTGCAGCCTGCCACAGCGGCAAGCTGCGTAAGTGAGATAATCTGCGGCTGTTCTGCCAGCATTGCTGTCCCTCCTTTCCTGAGATCGAAAGCAGCAGCAGGTACAGGGACCGCCGTTCTACTGCTTACACTTACTAAGTACATATCTTTTTTAGAAAAAATCAGGCTTGCTGCCGAAAAAAAATTTTTATTTTTTTCGCGCGAACCTGATTTTTTGATTTTTGTCTATGTATTTAGTAAGTGTAAAACAAAACCGTCTTTTTCTTTTAGTATTTTCTTTTTCTTAATAAGTTTCTACCTCTCTCTAAAGTTTTACAGGCTCTTATGTTTAAGTGTTAATCAAGTTTGTATCAGTAGTGCTTACTAAGAAAGTACAGTAAAGTGACGGCGGTGTTTTAACGATCTAAGGAGGCGTATCATTTTGAATTTATTGGTATTTTTGAAAGGCGGCGGCAATGATGGATTATGACTGCAGGAGCAGTGAGAAGCGTTTGGCCGCTGTCGAAAACGACTGGCTGGCGGCCCCGGAGAATGCAGAGCTGCTGGAGGTATATACCTGCAGTTTATGCGGCAATCCTATTTTTGAAGGTGACGAGTATCTGGCTGTGGACTGCTGCGGCGAAGTATGCAGCGAATGTCTGGAAGGGCTGACGGCCAAGGATTTTGCTTTGGCTGCTTTAGATTTAAAAACCGGCGCAGCCGGTACTGATGGGAGATAGATCACAGATGGAACATGAGTCAAATATACAGAAGCTTGATTTTGCTGTTTTGGTTCCGCAGGCACAGCGCGGCGACAGCAGGGCGGTCAACAGCCTTTTGCTGGGTTTTACGCCGATGGTACGGGCGTTTAAATATAACAGTTATTATGTACATTATCTGGAGCAGGACGATACGGAGATCCTGGCTTTGATGGCTGTCAATGATGCTATCAAAAGCTTTAAGCAGCACAATTTCCACTTTTTTGCCACACACGTAAAATATACGATCCGCCGTCAGCTCAATATCCAGGTGCAAAAGAAGAAGAACCTGTTCGATGCGGAGCTGGCAACTTTGGACGAGGAGGGCTGCACGAGCCTGGATGCCCTGTCCAGCGAATGTTATAAGGAAAGCATCAGCAGGGATGAGCGCAGCGCCTGCGTGCTGGAGCTGGTGGCACGGCTGCCGCAGATGCAGCGGCTTGTGATCAGCGAGGTGTTCCTGCGGGGCAAAAGCCAGCGCGAGGTTGCGGCAACACTGGGTGTGACCAGCCAGAGCGTGTACTGCTCTAAAAAGGCAGCGCTGGATACTCTGCGCCGGGCTTTCGGCCTTAGGCAGGAAGGACTGCGCTGATGGAACGGCCCTATGTTTTTATGCAGCGTGCTTTGGTGACGTTTAAGGCAGCCGGCCTGCATTCACCGCTTGCCGGCCCTGCCCAGGAGGAATTTTGGCTGCAGCTGTGGGTCGAGCGTTATGGAGCTTTAGAGGCTAGCCTGTTTACAGGCTGCGTCAAAAAGCTGGCCGGAGAGCGTTATTTTCCGCGGCTGCACGATATGGACGAAGCTGTTCAGGACGCTCAAAAAAGGCTGCTGCTGGCACGGCGGCGCACGCAGGAGCACCGGGCAGACTGTCACGAGCCTGATTTATTTGATCTGGTGAACAGCAAGCGCCGGGTGCGTGAGCTGATCGAGCATCTGGAAAAGAAGTTTACCCTGGCGGCAGGTCAATAAGAAAACAGACAGTCTGAAACGATGATTTCAGCCTGTCTGTTTTTTCGGTTATGAACTTGAATATTTACGGACAGCGAAAGCATCATCAGCTTACATCCGGCACAGCTTTTAAGCTTCTGCAGGTGTTTTTATTAATATATTTAGATTTTTTATCTGCAAATCGTCCGCCTACTTTGTCAACTGCAGCTGATTGCAGTATAATGTTATTCAATGAATAAATTTATACGGAGTTGATTAGGATGCCTGAGATAAAACCTTTGAGCCCGGAGATCAAAAAACGGGTGCTGCAAATGCAGCAGAACGAACTGACGGAGTACCATATTTATACCAAGGTCGCAGGCTTTGTCAAAAATCCGGAGAACAAGGCGACGCTGCTGAAAATAGCCAATGAGGAGCACCGCCACTACCAGATCTGGGAGACTTTTACTAAAGAAAAGGTGCAGCCCATACAATGGAAGGTCTGGTGGTATACTTTTCTGTCGGTGATCTTTGGTTATACCTTTGCCCTAAAGCTGATGGAGGGCAATGAGGGCGATGCCGCCTATAATTATGAGGATATTGCCGCCGAGATACCGCAGGCACAGAAGATAGCCGAGGACGAAGAGCGGCACGAGCAGAAGCTGCTGGCGATCTTGGATGAAGAACGCCTGCAGTATGTGGGCTCGATGGTATTGGGGCTGAACGATGCTCTGGTCGAGCTGACTGGTACTTTGGCAGGCCTGACTTTAGCGCTGCAGAATACCAAGCTGATCGCGTTATCGGGGCTGATCACCGGGGTTTCGGCAACTTTGTCGATGGCTTCGTCTGAATTTCTTTCGGCCCGCAGCGAAGGACGCGAGGATGCTTTTAAGTCCTGCGTTTATACCGGCATTGCTTACTGCATTACCGTGGCGCTGCTGGTACTGCCCTATCTTGTTTTTGATGACGAGCATTATCTGCACGCTTTGGGCACGATGCTGATGACTGTGGTGCTGATAATCCTGGTGTTTACTTATTATATTTCGGTCGCCAAGGACCTGGATTTTAAAAAGCGTTTCTGGGAGATGGCGCTTATCAGCCTTAGCGTTGCCGCTTTTTCCTTTGTTATCGGCCTGCTCGTTAAAGAGGCTTTGGGGATCGACATTTGATTGTGACGTCATTGTGCCAGCTTAACGGTGCGTAACATAAAAAGACGCAGCTTTTATAGCTGCGTCTTTTATTTTTGCCTGTTTTCAGCAGGCAGTTATATTTAAAAACGATATCTGAAACCGACTTCACCACGAAGTACATGGCTGTCGCCGAAGTTTTTGGCGCTGGTGCTGATGCCCAGCTCGCCGTACAGAGAGTACTGCGAATTTCTGCCATAGTTATAAGTGCCTCCTACTGCCAGTCCCAGCCAGGTAGGGTCATTTTTGCTGGCAAAGTTGTCGCCGGCAATCAAAACGTTAGTACCGTCGTGAAATTCATGATAGACATTGAGCAGTCCATAGGCTTTTACATTGCGATAATTTTCGTCATTTTCGTTTTTATAGCTTTTTTCATAGTTCAATGCTGCTCCAAGCCGTCCCTGCAGGCTGTCGGCGCTGCCGCGTTTTACTGCCAGTCCGTTGACATCGCTGAAGGAATCGAAATCAACATTGCTGTAAGCAAGCTGCATTTGCGGTGTCCATGACCAATGCGGGCGTTTCATGGCGATCCGTTTGCCTGTTTCCACGCTCAGACCGTAACCAAAGCCTTTGTTGCCTTCTATCTGCTGCGCTGCAGCCGAGGAACTGGAGGAGATATCGCTGTCGAACCAGACGGCCTGCGCCTGTGTATCGACGTAAACGCCGTTGTCTTTATACCAGGTCATAGTACCGCCCAGGCCTTTGCCGTCGCTTTTGATCTTACCGTTACCGACTGCTGATTTGATCCTGGCCCGCGCCTGCCCCATTTGCAGGTTCAAACCGCCGACAACTGTTGTTGCCGCGTCCTGACGAGAGATTATTTTGTCGTAGCCCATCTGCATTTTCCACGAATCGACATCATAGCTGCTGTCCGGGGCAGCGGTGCTGCGGTCGGCTTTATATTTACCGCTCAGTCCTTCGGTCTTGAACCAGGTGCCTTCCTGATACTGCAAATGCTGCTGCGGTTCGCCGTCCTCTATGATATGCCACTTACGGTTGCCGACACGTTCTTCCAGGGTATTGACTTTCATATAGCCCAGCATGATCTCCGGATAGGCTTCATAAAGAGGTACGGAAGGGTTGACGACGGGTGTATCGTCTTTGTTCAGCAGTGTTTTTAAATACCAGTCGCCGTCTTCCTGATTATATTGCAGGTGATAGAGGTATTTGCCGGCGGCGACAGCAGCGGTACCGTCTGGCTGCTTATAGTCATAGGCCAGTGTGAAGGCGTTGGGGTCAGACTTGCCCTGGACATCGACAACAAGGATACCTTTATCGGTATAGCCGCCGCTGCCGTTTTGATTGATGACCCTGATATTGGTAGGTGAGCCTTCGGTATCGCCTTCGACTACCAGCTTGCTTGTAGGCGAAGCATCGCCGCCCAGAACGGAATAGATACTGAGCTTGCCGCCTGGCTGGCCTGTATAGTTGCCGCCAACGGTAAAGGTGCCGAACTTATCGTTATAGCTGCCCGGCACCAGCCAGCCTGCGTTGACTACGTCGCCGGCTACTTTGCCGGAGCCCTGCAGAAAGGCCTCGTGCAGTACGCGTATCTTGCCGGTAAAGTTTTTGCTGCCGCTGCCGTCTATCTGCAGCGCGCCCCCGGCAACTTCGACGTTTCCGGCAAAGCTGTTGTCGTTATTGGCCGCAGTCAGCGTACCGGCGCCGCTTTTAATAAAAGTACCGCTGTCAACGACGCCGTTCAGCACGCCTGCCGCAGTCACATTATGTCCGTTGGTGTCAATGACCGCCGTTTTGTTAGCTTCTGCCGAGGCAAGATTGATTCGTTTATCGATAGTCAGATCGGCTTCTGCGGTCAGGCTGCCGTTATTGATGGTCAAATCGCTGTTAGTGCCCAAGGCGTCCTGCGAGGAAATCGCCAGCCCGCCTCCATCAATGGTAGTGACACCGCTGTAGGTATTGTCGCCGGCATCCGGCCGCAATGCCACGATGCCGCTGCCTGTTTTTATCACCGAGCCGTCGCCGATTATCTGCCCCTGATAGCTGCCATTATCATCCTGTTCAAAAATCAGCGTCCCGCCGTTGGTCAGGTCGATATTCCCCACATTGCCGTTGACCGGATGATTGACCGGCAGGCTTTCAGCTTTGGCGCTTAAAGAGGCGTCCTTCCTGACTGTGATCTTGCCTGTGAAGCCGTCATTGTTGCCTCTTAAACCAAGTGTGCCCTGCTGTACGTCTACTGTGTCAAAGCCCTGCATTGGGCCGGTTATCTCCCACAGGCCGGTACCTTTTTTAGTCAGGCTCGTAAAATTTTTGATAGCTCCGTTCAGTGTTCCCACTACTTTATCATTACCGCCATCTAAGTTAAGCTTATTTTTATCGCCGCCGCCATCAATATTGCCTGTAACATTGGAGCCGGGCATAAAAGTCAGGTTATCATCGCCTTTGGCAAAAAACAGGCTGCCGTTGACGGTACCGTTGTTGGTAAAGTCGATGCCGTTACCGCCGGAAGTGCCGATGACGTTGCCGCCGTCTGTGCGCTGGATCAGGCCATTATTGATGACGCTGTTCCTGCTGTCATTGCCGGTGCCTGTCCAGTCCTGAAACCAGATAGCCGCGCTTTTTTCAGCAATGACTGAACCGTTGACAACGATCGTATTGCCGCCGCCATGCACGTTGATCGCTTCGCCCATATTCTGCTGGCCATACTTTTGCACTGTGCCGTCAACAGTGATCTTAGAACCGGAACGGACTTCGATAGTATTGGCGCCGGTGCCAAAATTGCCAATGTTCCTGTTGGCTGCGTTGGTGACAACGGCGTTTTTTTTGATATGAATAGTAGCATTATCGCGCAGGCTGATGGCATTTTTATCGCCGACACTATAGACTGATTTATTATTGTCGCTGCCTACTTCTACGCTCCAGCCATCGCCTGCGGCTGTATTGCCTGCGCCAATGGTCTGCCCGTCGTTTTTACTGTCCGGCACAGAAACATTGTCTGCCAGCGCTGTGTTGCTGATACCGGCAAATAAAAATCCTGTCATAATAGTTGTTAAAACTTTTTTCTGCAGCTTTGCTTTTCCCATATAATTGCTTTGTGTTCTCATCTTGATCCATCTCCAAATATATAATGCTGTTAGAAGCATCTAACATAGCCACTATTCTAGGCTCGAATGAACACACAAGCAAACGATAAAATTTTAATTAAGATTACTTTAATTAACCAATAATCTTTTTCTAACAGTTTATTTTCGCACTTCGGCAAAAGCAGGTATCCCTGTACTTTATTTGTCAGAAGCATATACGGCAAACAAGTGCTGCTCTATGCGAGAGTCAGCAAAAAAACGGTACTCTGAAAAGAGTACCGTTTACTTTATTTACATATGTTTTTTATCTTTATAATCTGCAAAACAACTGTATCTTAGACCAGTCCCAGCCATTTCCAGTAGGTCGCGCCCAGAATCATGATCAGCGCAAAAGCAATGATCGTAAGCGGGATACCTGCCCTGACAAAATCATGTACCTCAAAGGTGTCGGTGCCGTAGGCGATCATATTCTGCGGCGCGTTGACCGGCAGTATAAAACCGAAGCTGACGACATATTGCAGGATCATCGTCATACCGACGATGTTGACGCCAGGGGTCTTAAGATGCTGCAGAACGGAAATGATGATAGGTATGATCGCTGCAGCAAGGCCTGTCGCACTGGCAAAGCCCATATGGATAACGATGAGGAACAGGGACATGATCGCCAGGACCATGATCGTGGTCGAGTTTTCGAGCCCGAAGCCAACTACGATCTCATTTGCCATCCAGGTAGCGGCTTTAGTAGAAAGTAAGGCAGTGCCCAGTGAAATACCGACGCCAAATAAAAGCACTGTGCCCCAGTTTACTTTATGCACAACGTCGTTCCAGCTCATAACGCCGATTTTGGGCAGCAGCAGCAAGGTAACGGCGACCATCGTCGTTGTCGATGTGTCGATCGGGTGCAGTTTCTTTTCGGTAGTCCAGAAGATCAGCAGGAAGATGGAGATAACCAGCAGCTTCATTTCATCGACACTGACCTTACCCATTTCTTTCAGCAGCCTGGCAACTGTTTCTTTACCGCCTTTGATTTCGTCGATTTCCGGCGGCATCAGGTGCATCATCAGCTTATACAGGCAAATGGACATCAGCAATGAGAACGGAGCTGCGGCGACAAACCAGTCTAGCCAGGAAATATCGACTCCCAGCTGGCTGCTGATAAAGTTTACGGCCACCATATTCTGCGCGGCGGCGGTTTTGATGCCGACGTTCCAGACGCTGTCGACCTGAGCTACAGTAATCATCAGCATACCTGCGAATTTACTTTTCAGCGGTACGTCAAACGCTTTGATCATACCCATAACGATCGGTACGAGGCAGGCTACGCGCGCCGTAGTACTGGGCACAAAAAAGCTGAGGATAAAGCCGCAGAGGATGACGCCGATAACGACGCGGTTCGATTTTGCGCCCAGCTTGGAAAGGATCACCAGCGCGATACGTTTATCAAGCCCTGTTTTAGTCATGGCTACGGCCAGGAACATGGCTGCCGCTACCAAACAGAACGCTGTTGAAGCAAAGCCCTTCAGCCCGATACCGAGCCCTGCCGCCGTACCGAACAGTTTACCTGTTTCGGGGTTAGGGGAAAAGCCGATCAACAGCGCCATCAACGTCATAATGACGCCGGCGCTGACCGGGTACGAGATCGCCGTTGTCGCCCAGACTATGACCGAAAAAACCATAATGCCGATCATTCTCTGGCCTGCTACGGAAAGTCCTTCCGGGTTTGGCAGCATAACTATCACCGCCAGAACAGCAAGTGCCAGATAAAAGCCATACTTTTTGAAGAATCCTAATTCTTCGGTTGTTGTTTTTTTGTCCGCTTCCATAATTTCACACCCTTTGCTTTAAACTTATGTATTAAAAAATGCCGGGGACTCAATGCCCTGCATAAAAAAGCGTCAGAATCCTGATACAGCTATCGTACAAAAAACTGCAGATAAACAAAAAACTCCGATATGTGCCGTCATCGGCTTATCGGAGTTCGTCTTTGCTTTCTTTACCCTGATTATACAGGTTTTTTCACATTTTTTCAACCGCTTTTGTGTTGCAGAAGTTACACTCGCACTGTTTTCTCTAAACTTTTTATACTTTCAAAATATTATCTATAGTTTACAAACTATTTTCTATAAATTATATTCTCCTGTCAGGTCTTTTTAATCTATGAAAGGTATAGCTTTTACAGCAGCTTTTCTGCCCATTCCGTTTCTTTAAAACCGACCAGTACGTTACCGTCCGTCAGCAAAAGCGGGCGTTTGACCAGCATTCCGTCAGCAGCCAACAGCTGCAGCTGTTCTTCTTCGTTCAGCTGCGGCAGCTTATCCTTCAGTCCCAGTGCTTTATATTGCAGGCCGCTGGTATTAAAAAACTTTTTCAGCGGCAGACCGCTGTTTTTCTGCCAGGAGCGCAGCTCGCCAGCAGTAGGATTATCTGTTTTAATATCGCGTTTTGTGTATTCGATGTTATGCTCCTGTAAGTATTTTTCGGCTTTCCGGCAAGTGCTGCATTTGGGATAACATATAAAAATCATACTCTCACTCCTTTGCTTTTGCTGTTATTATAACACGTTTTTTTGTGTCTGCGGCAGCAGTCCATAAATTCTATCACTTATTGCGATACTATTATCGCTATAGCTTAATATTTATTTTTTCTTATTAATAAGGATAATAAATTAAATTTTCTGTTATTATATTACCTTGCAGGAATATTCACAGCTTACAGCGAATATATGAATTTACTATATATATGAAAGGAGATGAGCATCAAGTGGAACTTCACTTTAGACGCAGGCATAATTTCAAAACATAGACAAGGAGGCAACCCTATTGATTCAATTTATCAATGTAAGTAAAGCTTACAAACAGCACAATGTTTTAGAAAATATCAATCTTTCGATCAACGAAGGTGAACTGGTCGTACTTATCGGACCTTCCGGCTGCGGTAAAACTACGCTGCTGAAGATGATCAACCGTCTGATCGACCCTACGGCAGGGCAGATACTGATCAACGGAACGGATATTATTGCACAGGACCCGATCGAACTGCGCAGAAATATGGGTTACGTTATCCAACAGACAGGCCTGTTCGTACATATGACGGTACGCGAAAATATCGAGATCGTTCCGCATCTGGCCAAGCTGCCGCAGGATGAGATCGTTGAACGTACAGTAAAACTGATGGAAATGGTAGGACTGCCGCAGGAATTTCTTGATCGGTACCCTAATCATCTCTCCGGCGGCCAGCAGCAGCGTATCGGCGTAGCCCGTGCTTTTGCCATGGACCCCGGAATAATTTTGATGGACGAGCCGTTTTCGGCATTAGATCCTATCACACGCAGCCAGCTGCAGGACGAGCTTGTCAATCTGCAGGCGAAGCTGCGCAAGACTATTGTCTTTGTTACCCATGATATGGACGAAGCGGTGAAGATCGCTGACCGTATCTGTATTTTACATTCCGGCGATATACTGCAATATGATACCCCGGAAAATATCCTGAAGAACCCCGCCGACGGTTTTGTCAGCGAGTTTGTAGGTTCTAAGCGCATTTGGAGCAGCCCCGAACTGATCAAGGCCAAAGATATTATGATACGCACGCCGAAGATCACCTACCCCGATGTGCCGATGCTGAAATGTATCGAGAAAATGCGTATCGAAAACGTCGACAGCCTTTTGGTCGTTGATGAAAACGAATATTTATTGGGGATCATCCGCGCCCGTTCTATTCATGCGGCGCCGGATAAGAGCGAGCCGGTGTATACGGTAATGAAACCGGCACAGGCGACAGCCGACCCCAACGAGAACATTGTGGCCCTGCTTAAAAAGGTCAACAGCAATAATATTTCCAATGTTCCTGTTGTAGATGAAAATAAGCGGCTGCTGGGACTTATCACTAATTCCAGCCTCGTCACGACGATGAGTCAGCAATTTATTGACTTTGAGGAGGGCGAAGCATGAGTGGATTATTAGCATATGTACAGGACCAGCAGCAATATATAGGACTTTTACTGCTCAGCCATATCCAGCTGACTTTGCTTTCGGTCGCCATAGCCGTTTGTATCGGCGTACCATTGGGCATTTACATTTCCGAGCGCGAGCGTTTGCTGCGGCCGGTAATGGGTTTTGCTAATCTGGCCCAGGCTATTCCCAGTCTGGCGCTGTTAGGTTTTCTGGTCCCTTATATGGGTATCGGCGCAGTTACTGCTGTAGCAATGGTAGTTTTGTATTCACTGCTGCCCATTTTGAAAAATACCTGTACCGGTCTGCGCAATATCAGCGCCGACACGCTGGAAGCGGCAAAGGGTATCGGTATGACGGATATGCAGGTATTGTTTAAGGTGCGCCTGCCGCTTGCTCTGCCTGTGATCATGGCAGGTATACGTATTTCCAGCGTTACTGCGGTAGGGCTGATGACGATTGCGGCTTATATCGGCGCCGGAGGTCTTGGCACGCTGGTTATCAGCGGTATCCAGACCGACAACCCGAATATGATTCTGGCCGGTGCGATCCCTGCCTGCTGTCTGGCGCTTTTAATGGATTTTTTGATGAGCAAGGTCGAAACTGCGGTCACACCTGTTTCACTGCGCCCGGCTTCAAAAAAAATGTCCAAGGAAAGCCTGAAACGTACCAAGCAGCATCATAAACGCATCCTGGCAGTTGCCGGTATGATCGTTATTATCAGCAGCGGCTATCTGCTGAGCCACGAGTTTTTAAATAAGCATGATCTCCGCATCGGCTCTAAGGACGCGACGGAAAGCGTGATCATCGGTAATATGCTGTCCGACCTGATCGAAGCTAAAACCGACCTTAAGGTTGAACGCAAGCTGGCTTTAGGCGGCACGATGATCGCTTTTGAGGCCCTGCGTTCAGGAGAGATCGACCTGTATCCCGAATATACCGGCACCGGTTACAGCACGATTTTGAAAAATAAGCTGCGCCCCGGTTTTACACCTGATGAGATGTATACGCTGGTGAAACAGCAGATGCGGGACACGCATCAGATCGAGCTGCTGGAAAGCTTCGGTTTTAACAATACTTACGTTTTAGCGGTAACACAGGCGACCGCCGCTAAATACCATCTCAAGACGATGACCGATCTGACCCGTGTCAGTCATAATCTGCGTTTCGGCTGTTCGCCGGAATTTGCGGCCCGTGACGACGGTTTGCCAGGCATCGAAAAAACTTACGGTATGACCTTTAAATCGGTCAATAACTTCTCCGGGACGCTGATGTATACTGCGATCACGTCTGATAATGTAGATGTGATAACAGCTTTTTCGACGGACGGACTGCTGCAGAAATATGATTTAGTACTGCTGGAAGACGATAAAAATTTCTTCCCGCCATATTATATGCTGCCTTTCGTCAACGGCAAAACCAATGCCGAATATCCCGAGATAGCTCAGGCATTGTCTGTACTGAGCAGCGCCATTGACGACGCTACGATGCAAAAGCTGAACTATGAAGTGGTCGAAAAAGGCCGTGACCGGGCAGAGGTTGCCCGCACCTTCCTTTTGGAGCGCGGTTTGGTAAAGCCGGAAGACTTTAAAAACTAAAATATTTTTAACGGCGCTTGCCCTTATTGGCAGCGCCGTTAAGTTTTTCAGCAGGCTGACTATTGTTTTTATTTAATTGACAAGCCCTGTTATTATCTTTAAAATGATTATACCAGCATTAATAAGGAGTTTGCCATGAGTGAAAACAATAAAAAATATATACTTATCACTGCCGCTTTGATCGTTATCGGCGCCGCCTTGTATTTTTTTTACTGGATGCGTACGCCGCAATATACATTTACTCAGATCCACGAGGCTGTACAACAGCATGATCTGACAAAATTCGAAAAGCATGTTGATTTGAATTCACTGTATGCCCACGCGTATGACGATGTAGTCTATTATGCCTTTGGTGATCCCAAAGAGGCCAATCCATTTTTACTCGGTATCGTTCAAAGCCTGAAAAGTGTAGTTGTCCCAATCATGACCGGGCAGACCAAGCATTATGTGGAAACGGGTTCGATCGAAGACAATACAGAGGAAACCAGTGATATCGACGACACTGCCCCAGCACCAACTCCTGCACCCAGCCCGAAAACAGAAGGTCAGCAGCTGGCCGAGCAGCTTAAGGAACGTACCGGCTTCGGCACGATGCGCTACGAAGGTGTCGAAAGCAGCGAGCAGGTCGGCAAAACTGCCGATGTTGCCGTCAAGCTGTACGATAAACAATTAGAACATAATTTTATCCTGCATGTCAAAATGTACGAATTGGACGACGGCAGCTGGCGCCTGACGGAAATCACCAACCTCAAGGAGCTGCTGAAAGAGCGCGAACAGGCTACTGCCGCAAAGCTCAAACAGCTTAACAGCAAGGTCCAGGCCGAGCTTGACGCCGCTGTTACCTCCGTCCCCGGAACTATCTCTATCGATTCCAGCGGCGGCTGGTTCCCTTCTTATACCATGCAAAACACGTTTACCTTAAATAATATCTCTGCCAAAACTATTACCGGACTGCAGGGATCTGTCGAGGTTTTCGATAACGACGGTATGCTGCTCCAGCGCTGCCGTTTCAACGATTACCTGACTTTGGCCCCGCAGGGCAGCAGCAGTTTGAAAAAACTGTTCAGCCTTAACCAGTTCAAACCGGAAACTGTCCGCTTGCTGCGCAGTGATCTGAAGACTGTAAAATGGCAGGTCACCATCAGCAGCGTCAGCTTTGATGACGGCAGTCAACTGCAGCTGCTGACTCAGCTGCCTAAAGCTAAATAAAAGAACATAAAAAAACAGACACGCATAAGCGTGTCTGTTTTTATTTTACTTATTTCAGTTGATAGCTGATAATATCTGAGATCGTATCGATAGGCAGATAGTATTTTTGGATACCGGCTGCCATCGGTGCAACTTCACCCGGGTTGTAAACAACATAAATGCCCCAGTTATCAAGATCAGAATTCAGATAGAATTTTTCGTTACCGGAAATAATAACTTTTTGATAAGCAACGGTTGGTTTTTTCATTTGTTCGAGCAATCTGTTATCGCCTTTTTGCTGGATAGCGATCAGCATTTCCAAACGTGCTTTATAGTCGCTGCCGGGAACGAACATATCGGCCAGGGTATAGATCCTGCCTGTTTTCGGGTTAACGGTCAGCGTTGTGATAGATTCGTTGTCATGCGCACCGCCGGTATAAGCGCTGGCGTATTGTTCCAACGATAAAATTTCGGAATCGACTGTATAAGCAGTATAGTCGATATCCAATCTGTATTTTTCAGCAGCCTGTGTTTTACCCAGTGCCTTTTGTTCTTTATCAAAGCCTGCATTTACAAGGAAAGCGCTGCCTTTTACAAGTGCAAAGCCTTCTTTGACAGGATCAGGAGAACCGTTAGTGAAATCAAGATAGTTGTCTAAAGTGATTTTCTGGCTGTCGCTGGATAAATATTTATAGATCTCAGCTACAGTATTTTTGGTAGTCATTTGCGTCAACAGCGTATCCATCTTTGCGCCGCCTTCAGATCCGGTGATGACCGGTGTGGCTATTTTCACCTGGCCTTCGTTGATTTTTTTCGTTTTAACAGTCAATTCTGCCGCCAAAGCCGATGCAGCAACGCTCAAGGTCAGTGCAGCGACAATTCCTGCTGTAAATAACTTTTTAGATAATTTCATAAAACACCTCCTATTTTCTTAATACAATTATAGCATTTTGTATAATAAAGTCAACTATAGTAAAACTTTTCCAACATTTAGTATATTTTAAATAATTTTAAATTTTACAAATGATACTTTTAAAAACATTAGTTACACTCAAATATTTACCGTTGTTTTTACAACTGTCACGGCATAAAAAAATACGACCTTCGGCTTGTCGCCAGGGTCGTATTTTATGATAAGTTTTAAATTAGTGCAATTGGTGGAGATGAGGGGAGTCGAACCCCTGTCCGAAAATATTGCAATATGACTTTCTCCGAGCGCAGCCGCTAATTTAGATTTTGCTTCCTTGACGCCAAGCGGCAGGCTTCGCGGTCGCTATCTCGATGAGTTTCCCCTGTCCGCCTCCGAGAATTGGCTTACGGGTATCCCACTGTTTGCGTCTTTTCCGTTCCCATGGGAGGAGGATCGGAAAGACGTTAGCATTAAGCTGCTAAAGCGTAATCAGTTTTTGCGTTTACTTTAAACGTCCGCCGTTTAACGTGCTAACGGAACCACGGCTCGCTTATCATACCACACCTACCCCCGTCGAAACCAGTACATCCCCGGTTATAAATATGGCCTGTAAGGCTCTAATTATTCTAACACAGGCGCCTGCTACTTGCAAGCGGCGTCCTGTGAAGAATATGCAACTTTTAACGGTTACGCTCTTTCATTGCGCGTTCCATTTCCCGCCTGGCGTCTTTATTAGCCAGGTCCTGCCGTTTATCATACAGCTTTTTTTTATTCTGTATTCAAAATTTTATTTTGGTAGCGATGATGGTAGCGTTTTAATTTTTTATATAATATTTATAAATGATTTAGAATTAAGTTCCGAAGCAGCTAACGAAATATTCTTCTGTTCCATCCGAATCCTATAATCATCTATGTAGCCTTCCGTAGTCGTCAAATGCTTATGACCCATGAAAGCGGCGATATACTCTTTGTTCAAGCCGTTTTTTTCGGAAAGAGTAGCAAAGGTATGTCTTAAACCATAAACGGCGGTTTTATCCACTCCAACACGTTTACAAATTCTTCTCCATTGTTTGTACAGTACTTGTTTATTAATTGGTTTATCTTTATCTATAGTATTAAATGCTACAAACGCATATTCTGCTGAATACTTTAATTTTGCTTCAATTAATATAGGTCTTAGCACATCCAGTATCTTCAATGTACGATTATAACCAGTCTTAGTCTCTTTGATTTTCCTGTTCCTAGAATCTACAGCTTTGTCTATTGTTATCACGTCATTCTCAAAATCAATATCTTCCCAACGCAGAGCCATGACCTCGCCAGGTCTCAACCCCATATACAGCAACAGCGCCCAAACATGCCAACGAAAACTTTTCTTGGCTATTGGTATCAATCTTTTTAATTCATCTTCGCTGTAACTAATAACAGGCTTTGTAGCACCAACATATTTTTTGGGTACTTTTACTAAAGCGGCGGGATTATTTCCCTGACCATTATTTATTTTTATACTGTAATTAAAGGCTTCTTTTATCAAATTCAGCTTCTCCTTAAGATTAATTTTACTTACTCCTTTTATCATCTCATCAGCTACGAACTTATAAATGTCACTGTACATTACTTTTTGACTATCTTTGGCTATCATTGGATAATGATATTCACGAAAATTTTTTAAGAATCGCAGTGCTTTATCATAAGTAGCTGTAGGTTCCTGCATTCTCTCGTTATACCAAACTGTTCTTCTCTTTTCTTCAATAACGGCTACGATTAGATTTTCCAAAGTGACGACTTTACTTAAATAGCCACCAGCTTCGGCCTTCTTCCAAAGCTCCACTATCTTTCTCTTGGCTTCTGCTTCGCTTTTACAGTTAGTTATTCTTGGTCTGTGCAGCTTCCCTAGATTGTCGGTATAGCTTATCTGTGCGACCCAATAACCCTCTTTTCTACTATTTCTATAAACCGTTCCCATACCTTCATTAACCTGCATTTCTACTTCTCCTTTCTGAAAAAATAGCTGGCACATCAGTACCAGCTATTAAAATCAGTCATCAATCAAAGATATCTGAATACAACGTTTCTTCGTTGATGTGTACCGTAATCCCCAAAGATATTAAAGGCGTAGTTATGTTAAAGAGACCTTTATTATCGAAACCGCTGGGAACAATTATCTGCACTTCGTCAACGTCCCAACCAAGAACCGTATGAACCAGCATTCTTTCTTTGGTTCTCTCTAATGCGTTACCCCAATCGCATTCAGTTACTTCGGTAAATTTATCATCTTCGACACCTAAAAATACAATCTTTCCCAATAGATCAGCGTAAACATAAACTTCTTCGCATACGCTGGTAACTGCTGGACTTCCTATAATTTCATTAACTTTCATAAAAAAATCAACTCCTAACGTAAATATTATTTGGTTTTATCGGAAGCGCCCTTCCTGGCTGGTATGGAACATAGCCGACAGCGAAATCAAGGGCGGCATTAGCCGTTCATTTCACCCTTGATGCAGCGTAAGTCGGATATGGTATCATATCCAGCGGAAGGCGCAGATCTTTAAAAAGGCTTTTGAGCGTAGCGAGAAAGCCTACTTACAGAACGCCAAGTCTTTAGCGAAGGCGTTATATAATGAGCGTATGAACGCATAACAAGGCCCGTGGCCGCAGTTATTCAGTTCAAAGCGATAGGCGCATATCAAGCCGCTTCGGCGTAGATATTCAGCCTTTCAATAGAAAAGTAAGTTAAAAAGGCGGCGAGTGCCGATGCAGTTGGAGCAGTCAACGTCCCTTGCGGACTTGACGGCGACAACGTAATCGGGAACACGAGCCGCCAACCCTCAGTAGTTATCGCACATCGACAGTAGTAGCCGCATTATCCTAAAATTATGGTTCATGCCGTAGGCTTACCGTTCTCCCCTCAGAGCCGTAGGTACCAGCATCTAATATAATGCCGATGATTTTTTCTACTTCATTCAATGTCCGCATTATATTTTTAAGAACAGCTTTATCTTCCATATCGGCGCAGAAACGTTGTATATATTTATATGCTTGACTTTCATAGCCGCTTATACCGTTCATTTCACATAATACGGCCGCTGTTAATTCTGCTACTACTTCCGCTTTTTTTATATCCTTACTTAAGTCAGCGTATGTTGCATTTACTGCATGAGCCAATTCATGGAAATAAACGATGAAATCTTTACTCCCTAAAGTTATGCTGTTATCTCTTGGACTATAATAACCATACACTGCGCAGCTTAAAGGCTTCCATTTTACTTTTATATCTAACTTTTCCGCAACATCTATAAATGGCGGCATTTCCCTTATTTCTGGCTCATAACTTATTGCTTCCAATTCCTCACCTTCGGTATCTTCAACTTTAAATACTGGTACAACTTTAAAGCCCACGATTACGGTCTGTTCTTCTTCCTCGCCATCGACGATCTTTTTTACCAACGGCGCATATATTCCAAAAGCTTTTGACCCTTTCATAACTTTACGTCCTACTGCGTTCCATTGTTTTAATGTCCTCGCATCATCAGTTCCGCCTATAAACAACATTATCAACTGATTACCAATGCTCCATTTATCACATGGTCTTACATCTTCACCGCTTCTGCGCTTTATTATGGTTAACGCAATCTGTTCAGGAAACGACTTATTCGCAAACATTTCAATCAAATTTTTTACAGCTTCATTCATGGATAACATATAAAATCACTCCTTAAAATAAAATGAAGCAGTTTAAAGACTTGCTCAGGTCTTGAAATCACATCTGTTAAATGCTATGCTTGTTTACGCAGATACCAAGCAGCTGTTTCTTTCAATACTGCCTTGTTAGCTTCGTATTGTGATTCAGCGTTGATACTGCGTTGGCTAACTGTGCTGTCTTCGGTAGTATTGCATCCTAATAATGCCAAGACAGCTACAGTTAGAATCATAACTAGTAACTTTCTCATGGTTATCACCTCTTTTCCGTAAAAATAAAAAAGACTGCCGAAATTAATCGACAGTCTAAAGTCAAAGTACCCGGGGCACTAATTCTATGAGTACAAAGACTAAAAGATAATAGGTAGCTCGAAGAATTTTTATAAAATTTAGTTTCCTACAGAAAATTTCTCATCGCTTTTTCATACCTTGTTTTTTTATTTTAATAGATTTTCAATAAAAAAAGATGATGGATAATTATATATCCACCATCTTTTTTATTTAGTAAACCAATGAATCAAAATAGATATTTATTAAAATTTATTAGAACGTCAATTCAGCACCAAGAATAAAATTACGTCCAGGCATTCCATACCAGTCACCAGGTTTACCGCTCCAAATAGCATTGGTTTGTTCTGCATATTCTTGATTGAATATATTATTACATTTAGCAAATAATTTTAGATTTTTATTCATTTTATAATTCGCAGAAACGTTAAACACCCAATATTTATCAGAGGGCCAACCGTGAGATTTTATATTGTTACCATCTCTACCAAGAAATCCTTTACCATCAATACCAATATCCCATTTATCTTTAGTATAAGTAACTCCTAATGTGACCAAGTTTTTAGGAAGATATCCATAATCAGTAGTTCCCTTTTTGTTGACATAAGATAATCTAGAATAACCAATAGATGCATTCCATGTATCATCAAACTGCTTATCAATTTGTACATCAAATCCGTGAGCTTTTTCGGTATCATTAATATAAGTATTGCTTTCTGTGCTAAAACCGATATTTTGTTTAGAATTACGATTAAAATAATGAATGTTCAACATAGTTTTATCGTCTAACATATGGTTAAACCCTAATTCATAGTTTTTACCTTTTTCCGGTAACAACTTCGCATTACCATATTGAGTATCATAAAGTTGATACATTGAAGGTAAAATAAAATAGTCGTTATATGCAACATAAACGTTCGTCTCAGGATTGAATTTATAACCCAAATTAAAGCTTTTTGAAATATTAGAATCTATTTCTACAAGCCCCCCTGAAGGACTATCATAACGAATACCACTAGTTAGTTTCCAACGTTGATCAAAATTCCATTCATCTTGCAAAAAATATGATGTATTTTCCATAGATTGATAATATTCTTCTTGTGTAGTCCAATTTTTACTAGGATTAAGATTTTCCGCTTTAAAATGTTCTATTCCTAAAATAACAGTATGCTTATCGCCAAAAGTTTTAGTTAAAGTATCATTGATAACTCGGCTTTTATAATGATTGTTCCAAAAATTTGAAGCGCCCCAATTAGGGTCATTACGAATACCTACGTGTTCATACCTTGAATTATTATAACTTAAAGTGTTTGTTAGAGTATCAGATATTTTTTGATTATAAACCAACTGTAAGTTTTTTGATTTTGCATATCCATTAATGTCTTGATTATATAGGTGGTCTAAGAATGCAAATTCATCATTTCCATGTGTATAATTTAACGTTATATTACTTCCCGGTTCAAATTCGTGTCTCAACATAATACCAGTATTTTCAGCATTATCGTGAGCTTTCCACTCTGTACCTGCTCCGTCTTCGTAATTACCTGATAAATGTTTTTGTCCATAAATACGATAGCTGGTATCACCTAATTTTCCTTCGGTACTTATTTTATATTCTTCTTTTCCAAAATTACCACTAGAAGCAGAAATTTTCGTTTTAGGTGTAGTATGTTTTTTCGTAATAATATTAATGACTCCACCTTTAGCATCACTACCATATAACACAGCGGAAGATCCTTTTAAAATTTCAATACGTTCTATATTATCCATATTATCAACTAAACTAAAAGGATATTGTAATCCTGTAGCTGAATTAGAAACACGAACACCATCCATCAATACAAGTATATTATCAGAACCATTTATACGCACTTTATTCTGATTATATCCAGGCATACCATAATTTAAAAATTGTACGTTGGTAACTGTTCGTAAAACATCTTCAAGACTTTCATAATGCATTCTTTCAATGTCAGCTTTTGTGATTACACTAATATTAGCATTAGCATCAAAAATTTTGTTTTCGGTCTTAGTTGCTGTCACAACATACTCATCAAGAACATAATTTTTGAGAGATTCCCCGCTACTCCCTTCTTCAGCAAACGCTTGTCCCCCCAAAACGGATAAAGATGTTGTTGATAAAATACATGCTACAAGGAACTTTTTTGACATAAACATAACTATCCCACCTCTTAGAAATTTGAAATAAAACCATATAATTAATATTCTTTAATAAAAAAAGAACTATACATAAAGTACAGTTCTTAAAATAAAAAAACTGTACAAATATAGAATATTTCTTTAAAAATCAAAAAAATATTTCCAACTTGTACAGCGCAAGTTTGTTTACGGAAAAAAATAACAGTGCCCTGACTTAGTTCATAACAAAACTACCCCTTTGCAAGAGGACTACGGTAATCTTGCTCCCAATACAGTTGCGGTACAGTTTTGGATTCTCACCAAATTCCCTGAAATTTTCTTATAAGGTTTTATTCCTATTTTTTTAAAACACAAGATAATTATAAATCCTATAAGTTATATCTCGTATCAGGTATATATTATAAATTGTTTTTATTTATTATTCAACATCTAGCAAAAAGAAAGAATATTCTGACTTTTATGGCATTAAACCACATTCCACCTCTCAAAATTTTTTAATCTATATTGATTTTTTACGGTTATTATTTTAAAATATATAACTCATTTTTTACACAAGTAAAGGAATCATCTTTCAGCTGTCGCTGTGGATGGTTCTTTTACTTTTTATGTTTCAAATATTAAAATAGTAAAAATATTAAAGGTACTAGCTCCGTTTAATATAAAAAAGAACCAGCTTTTTTAGCTGATTCTTTTTTTATATTATATTTAGATAGATTTGACCGCTTACAGTGTCTAAATCATATGCCGCACCTCTTGTATCCATTTTATTTTTTAAAAGCCTCAGATCGGCGTTAATCTTATCAAGCGAACGCTGTCCGTCCTTGATTGAGCTGTTCTTTATAAGCTGTTCCTTCTCCTCGCTACTCATAGCGGCCAATCTATCATTAATATTTATATTTTTACCTCATAATAATTTGACAATGCTCTTTATACTAAAATTACCGAAGAATTTGTAGGTAATTACAATTTTGAACGTGCATATGAAAGGAGTTTTTACTAATGAATAACATAAGATTGTCCGATAAACTGAGTCAACTACGGAAGAAGCATAATCTCAGCGTTACCAGCGCCGCCAAAAGCTACGGCATTAGCTTTAAGATGCTTTATCTTTTAGAAGGCGGAAAATGTTCGCCACGAATAAATACCCTGAAAAAAATCTGTCGCTACTATGATGTTTCTGTATCGGAACTGTTGAAAGACGTGGCTTTGTAAAAAAAATGTGAAAAATAAAATTTTTTTTATCGCTATGTGTAATAATATCGAACATGTCGGTAATAGTATACATGTAAATCAAAAATAATAGAGAGGTATATTCAATGAAAAATCAAAAACCATTATCACAGAAGCTTTACGATCTCCGCAAGGAACATAAATTAAGTAAGCGTGCCTTGGCCCAAGCCCTCAATATAAGCCGTTCAACGGTCTATGCTATGGAAGGCGATGTTAATAAGCCAAGCTACAACACTATCAGCAAAATATGCAGGTTCTATAACTTAGACCCTAAAGAACTGCTGGATATGTAAGGAGCTTCAACTAACAATGATTTTATCACTGAATACATATTCAAAACTGACAGAAGCCAGCGCTGATGAATTAATTGATTATCTTTTAAGCCAGCTGCTAGAAGAAATACTTAATAACAGTGAGGTAACTAAACAATGAGTATATACCCAACCTACCGCATCACACCGTTTCAAAAGGAAGTTGGAGCTCAATTCAAGCGATTTCGACAAAATAGACAGATTTCGATTGAAGATGCCGCCGAATTAGTAGGTCTAACGCCTGAGAAATTCTTTAAATTCGAAAACGGAACTCAGTTCGTTCGCCAAAACGTCATTAATAAATTGATTAGAGCATACAAGCTTCCCGAGAAATATAAATCCTACGTCGGTTTCTTTGAGCCGCCTCTGGAACGGAAGCCGAAAAAAGCCAATCCACTTATTGAAACGTCGGTATATGAAGATGAATGCTATTGATAAAGATATTCGCATGTCCGAGAGCGAACGGTATCTGCCGAAACAGTGTGCAGACTTCCACGACCGCTTTATTGGTTCATCAGCAGTAAGATTAACTGATGAAAGGTTAGTAGATATGGTATACGGTATCGACGGTAAAGCTGACCTCATCAATGGGGAAACGGTCAATATACAGTTCAAGCATCGTTTTACTGACACACATATCTATATTCCAGTTCAATATGTTATGGATAACATGATAAATGAAGATGCCTGCATTTTTCGAAACGACCCGAAAAATTTTACTGTTAAATTCATACCAAGCCTTAATAGAGCTGATTACTACACCTTCAACCTTAAAGATGGCCCGACAGTAATTATTAACGTCCGTGACCTGCACAGAGCCTTTCTTCGACATAAAACCTTTACCATTGAAGAAGGTTGTATCTTTGGCGACCCGAAAAAGGAAGTTCACTTCAACTATAAGTGTCTGTATGTGCCAAAAAGTCTGTTCGTATCTATTATGCTTACGGACTGGCTGTATACCACGTTTGGAGAAAAAATCATCAGTTCAATAAAAGACGGCACTACAAACCTGAACGACTTTATTTTGTAGTGGTTCTCTTTCAGAAAGACAAATGTTTCAATCTTAAAATTAAATTTACAACAACTAAAAAAATAGCTCTCTTAATATTATGCGAAAACATGGAAAAAAATCGGCCGAAATCCGAGTTAGTTTCATTGTTAAACCCCGCATGAATACTCGGATAGAGGGCGCTGAGCGAAGCTCAGAATTTGTTGTCAGGTTTTCGCATAAAATTAATAAATCGAGGAAATAAAATTTCGCTGTAAGGATGTTTTTAGCCGTCACCGTCAAGCTCTAAAAATAATAAAGAAAGGAAAGTCCAGTTCAGCAACAGAAGATGTATCACACCGTAGAATTACAATACTCCTTTACCTGTATAGCCGTCTTTGAATATATATTAACAAGATTAGGCGTGACCATAGAAGAAGCCCGACAGTTCACGTATAACCATCCAAGAGGTTATTATGAATTAAGAAAGCAAAGCCTGATAATATCCACCAACCTACGAAAACAATTAGGAAGTACCAGCCATAAAATGCAAAAAAGTGCTATCCATACCTTCAACGTATTCTACGGAAAAGATTGTTTCCTTCTAAATTTCCAAATTGACCTGAATTATCTCTTAACTGGTTCAAGAACTATTGATTTATTCAAGGGCACGAAGGAAAATCTAAATAAACTGTGTCAGCAGTATCAGATATTTATGAAGAAGCTGTTCCCGTTTCCAGAATATGAAGGCGTTAACATTAGCGGCTATTACTGCAACGGCGAATTACTTGAAGAAGATGAGGCAGAATATTTAAATGACTTCAAATATGGATTAGCCGAACATTGCGAAACATATCAGGAATTGAAAAAACTCTATTCTTTATATCATGGATACCTGACCCGAGTAGATTTCAGCGAAAACATAAGGGTAGATGATGGTCTAGAGGATCTAGTGCCGTTATACATTATCTTACTGAATAAGTCCGTTCACAGCAAGCAATTAAGGCGTCCGAAAAAAGCTAAATCGGAATGGAAGTATAATAGCTTATATCTCTGTAATGGTTCTACAGCAATTACCGCCTATGACAAACATAAAGAAGTTTGTAGCCGTAAAACGGAGTCAGCTCCCGAACATGCGTCATCAAAAGGGATATTGCGCTTCGAAGTTCAGTATAAGAAAGATAAAATGTCTAAACTACGTGAAAAATATTCACCCAACGAAATCTTAACCGAGGAATTTTCCCTTGATATCTTATCCAAAACAGCTAATCAGTTTCTACCGCACGGCGATTGGTACAATAAATATTATGCGGAGAAAAAAATAAACGATACCCTCAAAAAAGAGAGTACCGCCGCCAATAAAGTTATTGATTTTTTGGAATTAGTACAGAATAGCCAAAGTTTAGAAAAAGGCTATCATAATTTTATGTCAACCGCAACTGATAAAACCTATCAGACTCGTATAAAGCAACTTCGAGAATGTGGTGTAGCTCCGTATTTAATACCAAGACATTTATATTCAAAATACGGATTAGCAGAACGCTTAAAAGAAGGTAAGCTCCCCAACCCCTTTAAGAAAATTCAAAGTATCTGCTGTTAAAACAAAATCTGCGTTAGATAATAAAATATCTAGCGCACTTTTTTTATTTATATCTATATTTACGACATCAACTGTCGATTATTAGCGTAGCCTGTATGGACTGGCAGCAACTCCAATCCCATACAAGCAACTTCAATTCAGTAACTAAAACAATGATTTCACACAGGTATATTCTACCATAATAATTACTGATTGTCTAGCGTTTCATTAGGAATTGAACACCAAAAAAACATGGTTCATAACACGAGCGCCGAAAAAAATTATATAAATTCCTAAAACGAAATTTTTGTTTAGAAACCTTAGTATTCATGCCCTTGTACGCAAAAATTTACTATAATTATACAAAAAAACTTGAACATACAGGAACTATACAGTAATTTACTTATACTTATTATGTATCAGCATTAGTTAATCTTATTTATAATTCTGATACCGTGTAGCTACACATCTTAATTATCAGCCCCTAAAAGCTGTAAATATCTCATAATTTTAGTAGCGATTTGGTAGCGATAAAGGTCAAAAACAAAATAAAACTACCAAAATTTCCTTTAATTATATTTATGTAGAATAAGCGAAAATATAATAAAAAAAAGACTGAAAATGGCTTCTGAAGCCACTCTCAGCCCTGTAAGGCTCTAATTATTCTAACACAGGCGCCTGCTACTTGCAAGCGGCGTCCTGTGAAGAATATGCAACTTTTAACGGTTACGCTCTTTCATTGCGCGTTCCATTTCCCGCCTGGCGTCTTTATTAGCCAGGTCCTGCCGTTTATCATACAGCTTTTTGCCAGTCGCCAGCGCCAGCTCCATTTTTACCAGCCCGTGAGTAAAATACATTTTTAAAGGCACCAAAGCGTAGCCTTTTTCTTTGACCTTGCCGATCAGGCGGCGTATTTCCTCGCGATGCAGCAGCAGCCTGCGGTTGCGCAAAGGCTCATGGTTGAAACGGTTACCCTGATCATAAGGGCTGATATGCAGGTTATAAACATAGACCTCGGCCGTTTTGGTGATCTGGGCGTAGCTGTCTTTCATATTGGCTTTGCCTGCCCGCAGTGATTTTACTTCCGTACCTGTCAGCTCAATACCGGCTTCGTAGGTTTCATGGATCGTAAAATCATGTCTGGCTTTTCTGTTTTCCGCGATGATTTTGATTTTCTTTTCTGCCATTATTGTTCACCTGGTTGTGGTTATTTTTTCTTGCGGCCTTTTTTCTTGCTTTTCGCGTGATTGACATATTTATTGCCGCCAACGCCGCCTTTGCCGCGTTTCTCCAGCGGCTTTTTGCGACTGCCGCTTTTACCCTGTTTTTTGCCGCCGCTTTTTTCTATCGCGCTGCGTGCCGAAGCATGGCTGCGCTGCCCTAAAAGCTGGGCCTTGATCCTGTCGCGCACAGCATCGTTCTCGCCGGCCATAATAAAGTCGATGTTCCTGTCGGCAATATTGACCTGTAAGACCTCAATCCGCACCGGGTCACCCAAACGGTAGACCTTCCGTGTATGCGAGCCCAGCAGGGCGTATCTGTCCTCATAGAACTCATAATAATCGTCCATCAGGCTGGAAATATGTACCAGCCCTTCAACACCGTTCTCCAGTTCGATAAACATTCCGAAGGCAGTGACGCCGGAAATAACTCCGTCGAATTCTTCGCCGATATGGCCGGCCATATATTCTGCTTTTTTCAAATCGACCGTAGCACGTTCTGCTTCTGCAGCCGCACGTTCACGGATCGAGGAATGTTCGGCGATCGCGTCAAGGTTCAGTTCCAGCTTTTCGCTTTTTTGGGCATTCATTGCCGGGTCGCTCACCCATTCATGCAGCAGACGGTGCACTATCAAGTCAGGATAACGCCTGATCGGCGATGTGAAATGCGTGTAATACTCTGCCGCCAAGCCAAAGTGCCCAATATTCTCGGTCTGATAAACAGCCTGTTTCAGCGAACGTAAAGCTACTGTCGATACCAGCCGTTCCTCAGGCTTGCCAGCCATTTCCGCCAAAGCTTTCTGCACTTCGCCCGGTTTCGTTTCTTCGCTGACCTTGAGCTTAACGTTAAAGTTGGCCAGAAGCTTGGCCAGGTCTTTCATTTTTTCTTCGTTGGGCAAGTCGTGGACACGGTAGATAAACGGCCACTTTTGGTTAAACATATGGCGCGCAACAGTTTCGTTGGCTGCCAGCATAAATTCTTCAATAATAGATTCAGCTATGCTGCGGATCCTCTGCACGATCTCCACCGGTCGGCCCTGTTCGTCCAGAATGACCTTTTGTTCCGGCAGATCAAAGTCGATAGCGCCGCGTGTCGTACGCTTTTTGCGCAGCACCAGGCACAGCTCTTCCATCATTTTCAGCATCGGTACTACATCTTCGTACTTCTGCGCCAGTTCTTCGTCACCGTTCACCAGTATCTCACGCACGATACGGTAGCTGAGACGGTGGCGGACATGAATGACCGACGGGAATATCTCGTAGCTTAAAATGCGGCCCTTACGGTCGATATGCATCTCACAGGACATCGTTAAGCGGTCTTCGCCTGCATTAAGACTGCAAATACCGTTGGATAAACGCTCGGGCAGCATCGGCAGCACCCTGTCTACCAGATAGACACTGGTGCCGCGCTCACGTGCTTCTTTATCCAAAACAGCGTTTTCTTTTACATAATAGCTGACATCGGCGATATGTACACCCAATAAAAATTCATCTTTGCCAAGCTGTTTCACATAAACAGCATCGTCCAGATCTTTAGCATCGTCGCCGTCAACAGTCACGATCGGCAGATCGCGCAAGTCACGTCTGCCTTCCAATTCGCTTTGCTTGATGCTTTTAGGCACACGTTTCGAGGCTTCGATGACCTGCGGCGGAAATTCCAGCGGCAGATCATTCTGCTTGATGATCGAAAGGATCTCCAGCCCCACATCGCCTACGTTGCCCAAAATCTCAATGATCTTGCCTTCAGCGTTGCGCCGTTCAACCGGCCATTCGGTGATTTCTGCCACTACCTTCTGGTTGGTCTTGGCCCCGCCGAAATGTCGTTTCATAATATAAATATCCTGCCCGATACGTTTATCGTCGGGTGTTACAAAGCCAAAATCGCCGCTTTGATGAAAAATACCGACAATCTTATTATTCGCATGAGTGATGATACGAATTATCTCTCCCTCTGGCTTATTGCCGCCGCTGGAGCTTTCCACACGTGCCATTACACGGTCATTGTTCATTGCACCGCCTAAAGCTCGGGGTGGAACGAATACATCGGGACGTTCGCCTTTGTTATCAGGTATCACGAACCCAAATCCCTTGCTGGTCAGCTGGAATCTGCCAACGACCAAGCCCATTTTTTCAGGCAGGCCGTAGGTCCCGAAACGGGTTTTTATAATCTCGCCGTTTTCTTCCAGTTCCAGCAGGTCTTTCCAGAAGTGATCAAGATTTCCGCTAATGGGGATCGTTTCGATCAATGCCTCTGCTGTCTGTGGTGCATACGAGCTGCTCCGCATAAAATCTAATATTGTTGTTTTACTGCTTTTCGCTTGCATTATTTTCCTCAAGCATCATTTTTGCCACTGCTTCAGCAGCTACGATGCCATCTTTCGTAATTATTTGGCTCTGCATTTCCACCAGGCGGCCTTTTTGTTTCAAACGCCGGCCTACACATTTTACCGTTTCACCAATCATAACGGGCTGCCGGTAACGCAGTTCCATTTTTGCCGTATAGGCAGGTTTTCCTTCTGTGACGAACAGGTAATGGCCCATGATCTCGTCCAGTAAGACGCTGATCAGACCGCCATGCATTCTCCCGTCATAGCTTTGATGCTCCTGTCTGGGTGTAAAATAAGCCACACATTCCTCGGCATCCATTGTAAATTCCATTTTAAAACCGATAGGATTATCTTTGCCGCAGGCAAAGCACCAGGTATATTCTTTTTCCTGCATTTTTTACTCCATTAAAAATTCATAAATTTTTTGAAAAACATCATCCCGTTCATTATCAAGGGTCAGTATATGTCCGGAATGATGATACCAAACAAGTTTTTTATCAGCTGTGCCCAGATGATCATAAATATATTGAGCGCTGGCAGGTTTTACCGTATGCTCTACTTTTGACTGCATCACCAGGCAGGGTATTTTTATTGACTGCAAATACTTTTTTTTGCACAAATCGACCAGCTCAAACAGGCTGCTCAGCGGCTTGACCGGCATCATATGGTAACAAACGCTGTAGCTTGCCGGCACCTGATACTGGCGCTGACGTTTTTTCAGGTAACGGATAAAAAAACGCAGTAACGGCAGATAAGGAGCCCTTCTGTCACAAACGTAAATCGGCGCTGCCAGGATAGCCGCTTTCGCTACCGGTAATTCAGCCGCAGCTTTAATGGTCAGCAATCCTCCCATGGACAGTCCCACTATTGAAACTCTATCGCAGCCGGCCTGCAGGCGATACACACCATCGCTTACAGCCTTATACCAGTCCTGCCATTTGGTTTTGTTCAGGTCCTGCGGCGTAGTACCATGCCCTGCTAAACGCACGCCCAGTACTGTCAGCCCCTGCTGATGCAGATATTCTCCCAGCAGGCGCATCTCTCCCGGAGCTCCCGTATAACCGTGAACCAATACTACACCCTGTTTGCCGCCTTGAAAGAAAAATTCTTCATTACCACTGAATGACTGCACTGTAATTACGCTCCTAATCTTACTTATACTATATTATTATACCATATGAAAAAAAATCCCACATCCGAAGATGTGGGATTTTACAAACAACTTACAATTCTTATTTAAAGAAGTTCAGAAGAATGCCGCCATGAGCAGCCAGAACCGGAGCAAATACCAAGGAAACGATAGTCATCAATTTGATGAGGATGTTCATTGCAGGTCCGGAAGTATCTTTGAACGGATCGCCTACGGTGTCGCCGGTAACAGCTGCTTTGTGAGCTTCACTGCCTTTACCGCCATGAACACCGGATTCGATGTATTTTTTAGCATTATCCCAGGCACCGCCTGCGTTAGCCATCAAAATAGCTACCAGCACGCCGGCTGCCAAAGATCCGCCAATCATACCACCCAATGCTTCGGTACCAAAGAGGAAACCGATCAGCAACGGAGCAACGATTGCCAAGACGCCCGGCAGAATCATTTCGTGCAAGGCAGCAGCAGTAGAGATATCTACGCATTTACGATAGTCAGCTTTAGCTTTGCCTTCCAGCAAACCAGGGATCTCACGGAATTGACGACGAACTTCTTCGATCATTTCGTAAGCGGCTTTACCAACAGATTCCATGGTCATAGCTCCGAAAACGAACGGCAGAGTTGCGCCGATGAACAGGCCAACCAAAGTTACAGGGTTGAGCAAGTCAATGGTAGTGAGGTTAACGGTATGCGCATAAGCAGAGAACAGAGCCAGTGCAGTAAGTGCAGCAGAACCGATAGCAAAGCCTTTGCCGATAGCAGCAGTAGTGTTGCCAACTGAGTCAAGTTTATCAGTGATTTCACGAACTTCAGGAGGAAGCTCGGACATTTCAGCAATACCGCCGGCATTGTCGGCGATCGGGCCATAAGCGTCAACAGCAACGGTCAAACCGGTGGTGGAGAGCATACCTACAGCAGCCAGAGAGATACCGAACAGGCCCATGCCGCCGTTAGTAGCGCCGCCCATTACAAAGAAGGATACGATTACGCCGATGCAGATGAAAAGCATAGGCCAGAAAGTAGAATACATACCAACTGCCAAACCGGCAATAATAGTGGTTGCCGGACCGGTTTCGGATTGTTGAGCGATTTTCTTAACACTCCCGAAATCAGCAGAGGTATAGATCTCGGTGATCTTGCCAATGATCATACCAACAAGCAGACCTGCTGCAATAGCCCAGAATGCATCCAGAGAACCAAACAGGCTGTTGGAAAGATAAGCAGCAGCAGCGATAACGATAGCACCACCGATGTAAGTACCGCTGTTCAGTGCAGCCTGAGGGTTTTGAGATTTGCTGGAACGGGCAAACATAACACCGATGATAGAAGCAAGGATACCGGCAACAGCCAGCATGAAAACAAATTCGACACCTTCACCGCCGGGATATGCAACTGCACCCAGAGTCAAGGCGGAGATAATTGCGCCTACATAGGATTCAAACAAGTCGGCACCCATACCGGCAACGTCGCCTACGTTATCGCCTACGTTATCAGCGATAGTAGCAGGGTTACGCGGATCGTCTTCCGGAATACCGGCTTCAACTTTACCAACAAGGTCAGCGCCAACGTCAGCAGCTTTAGTATAAATACCGCCGCCAACACGGGCAAACAATGCGATCGAGCTTGCGCCCAGACCAAAACCGGTAACAATATCAATGTTACGGTCAAAAACAAAATAAGCTACAGCCAGGCCGGCAATACCAAGGCCTACAACGCCCAGGCCCATTACAGCGCCGCCGGAGAAAGCGATTTTCAGAGCTTCGCTCATGCCGTGACGGGCAGCTTCAGCTGTACGAACGTTAGCTTTAGTAGCCACGTTCATGCCCAGATAACCTGCGCAGATGGAGAATACAGCACCGCCGATAAAGCATAGCGCAGTGCTTACTGATAAGAATGTAGCAATAATTGCAGCAACAACAACGATGAAGATAGCAAGATATTTGTATTCTCTGTACAGGAATGCCATTGCACCTTCATGGATATAGCCAGCGATCTCCTTCATACGGGCAGTACCGGCATTAGCAGCGCTGATAGCGTTACTGAGCATTACTGCCACGCCGAGGGCAACAAGACCGACGACTATGGATAAAATTAAATAAGTACTCAAAACATTGATCCCCTTTCTGTTTCTTTTGAGTTTTTAAAAATTAAGAACGCAGAGCGTTCTTTTTAACCAAATTAACCGTTGATTTTTGCCAGAGCAAGCGTGATGATACCAAAAGCAGTACCCAAACCAATCGTAACTTTAGCCATTAAAGTATCAACATCATTACCCTTGCCGAAGAAGGCACCACCACCGCCTCCGCCGAACGCATCTGACAAGCCTGAGCCCTTCCCGGACTGCATTAACACAGACGCTATCAAGGCGATACAGACGATTACGTCTAATACCATTAAGACAGTTGCAATCACAAAGCTTACCTCCTCTTTTACTTAGTACCTAACTATTCTATCATAATGTTATACAGCTTACAACGGTAAAATATAAAAAATTGTACAAAATTTAGTAAAAAGCAGGGCAAATACGCGTCCGGTATCTGCCCTGCTTCAAAATAACCGTTACTCCGATTATTTATTGATGTTGTAAAATACAGCTTTGCCTTTATACTTGGCAGCGCCGCCGAGGTCTTCCTCGATACGGAGCAGCTGGTTGTATTTGGCCACGCGGTCAGTACGTGCCGGAGCACCTGTTTTGATCTGTCCGGCATTGACAGCAACGGCAATATCTGCCAATGTAGTATCTTCGGTTTCACCGCTGCGATGCGAAATAATGCAGGTATAGCCTGCCCGTTTAGCAGTTTCAATAGCATTGAAGGTCTCTGTCAAAGTACCTATCTGATTGACTTTGATCAAAATAGCGTTAGCAGTATCATTTTTGATACCTTCAAGCAAACGTTCTTCATTGGTAACAAACAGATCGTCGCCAACCAGCTGAACTTTAGTGCCTAATTTCTTCGTAAGCGCTTTCCAGCCCTTCCAGTCGTCTTCCGCCAAACCGTCTTCGATTGAAACGATCGGGTATTTTTCGCACAAAGCAGCCAGATAATCTACCATTTGATTGGAGGTTTTTACCAAACCTTCGCCTTCCATCTGATATTTTCCATCTTTATAAAATTCGCTGGCAGCAACGTCTAAAGCGATCATGATATCTTCGCCCGGTTTATAGCCTGCTTTTTTCACTGCTTCAAGGATGACTTCGATCGCCTCTTCATTGGATTTCAGATTCGGCGCAAAACCACCTTCATCACCCAGGCCTGTTCCCAGTCCTTTAGCGTTCAGCAGGGTCTTTAAACCATGATAGATTTCAGCGTTCATGCGCAAAGCCTCGCTGAAGCTTGCAGCACCGACCGGCATGATCATAAATTCCTGAATATCGACGTTATTATCAGCATGCTGGCCGCCGTTCAGGATATTCATCATCGGTACCGGCAGCTCCTGTGCGGAAACACCGCCCAGATACAGATACAGCGGCAACCCTACAGAAGCAGCGGCAGCCTTGGCTACAGCCATGGAGACACCTAAAATAGCGTTGGCGCCTAATTTTCCTTTATTTGGGGTCCCGTCCAAACGGATCAGCATCTCGTCTATTTCTACCTGACGGGTTGCTTCCAGTCCAATCAAAGCTTCAGCAATAACGTCGTTGACATTATCGACTGCTTTAGTCACGCCTTTGCCCAGATAGCGGTTTTTATCACCGTCACGCAGCTCTACCGCTTCATGCGCGCCGGTAGACGCTCCTGAAGGAACAGCAGCGCGTCCAACGGAACCGTCTTCTAGGCAAACCTCTACTTCGATAGTCGGATTGCCGCGGGAATCCAAAATTTCTCTTGCATATACTTCAGTAATCATTGCCACTCTAACTTCACCTCATCATTTATTTTTATCTGTTAACAGACTTTTCCCTGTCATCGCAGCAGGCTGCTTGATTTTCAGCAGTTCCAGCAGCGTCGGCGCAATATCAGCCAAAATGCCTTCGTGTAAAGTATGTTTTTCATCACTGACTACCAAAAAAGGAACCTGATTCGTTGTGTGAGCCGTATAAGGCTGTCCTGTCGTTTCGTCAAGCATCTTTTCCAGATTGCCATGATCAGCCGTAATACAGGCTGTTCCATGCAGTGACAATACCTTTTCAACAATACGCCCCACACAGGCATCGACAGTTTCCATTGCCTTGACAGCAGCATTCAGCACGCCTGTATGCCCTACCATATCGGGATTGGCAAAATTCAATATTATCATGTCGTACTTATCTGTATCCAGAAGCTCTGCCAGCTTATCTGTCACAAGCTCGGCGCTCATTTCCGGCTGCAGATCATAGGTAGCCACTTTCGGTGACGGAATCAGAACTCTGTCTTCACCAACATTCGGTTCTTCCTCGCCGCCATTAAAGAAAAAGGTCACATGAGCATATTTTTCCGTTTCGGCGATCCGCAGCTGCTGAAGCTTGTGGTCAGCCAGTACTTTGCCCAGCGTATCTTCCAGCGTTTCCGGAGCAAAGGCAACGGGAGCTTTTATAGTTTCGTCATACTGCGTCATACAAACAAAATTTACCGGACGGGCTGTCTGAGGACGCGCAAAATAAGGAAATTCTTCATCTACAAAGGCTCTGGTCAGCTGCCTTGCCCTGTCGGGACGGAAATTGAAAAAAATCATGCCGTCACCGGCTTTGACGCAGGAATCTGCTTCAGGTGCAGCTATGAACGGAACTACAAATTCATCAGTGACCCCGCCCGCATAAGAAGCACGCACACCGCTGACCGCATCAGTACAAACAGTGCCGTCATGCAAAACCATAGCGTCATAAGCTTTCTGCACACGTTCCCAGCGTTTATCGCGGTCCATAGCGTAATAACGCCCTGCTACTGTAGCGATTTTACCCACGCCGATACGCTTCATCTCCGCGTCAAGTTCTGCCAGATAAACATCGGCAGTCTGCGGTCCAACATCTCGTCCGTCTAAAAAAGCATGTACATAAACCTTGTTCAGTCCCTGCAATTTAGCCATTTCTAATAGAGCAAACAAATGACTGATATGACTGTGCACTCCACCGTCAGAAACAAGACCCAGCAGGTGCAGCGCACTGCCGTTGGCTTTTACGGTCTGCATAGCTTTACTCAAAATAGTGTTTTCAAAAAAGTCACCGTCTTTTATTGCTTTAGTGATCCTTGTCAGCTCCTGATATACAATACGTCCTGCCCCGATATTCAAGTGACCGACTTCGGAATTACCCATCTGCCCGTCTGGCAGGCCTACGGCTGCACCAGAACAGGATAAGCGCGTATGCGGATATTTGTCGAACAAAGCATCCAAATTAGGTGTCTTTGCCAAAGCAGCTGCATTATACTGCCCTGCCGGAGCAATACCCCAGCCATCTAAAATCATCAGCAATAGCGGCTGTTTTGCCATTTTCGTCACCCCTTATATACTGCGTGCGATAGCAGAAAACGCTTGCGCATCCAGGCTCGCCCCACCTACAAGAACTCCGTCGATACCGCTGATTGCAAAATCTGCGGCATTTTTAGCATTAACGCTGCCGCCATATAAAACACGCACCTTACGCGCGATATCTGCAGAAAATAGTTTTTCCAGCTTATTTCTGATCAGCAGGCATACTTCCTGAGCATCTTTAGCAGTTGCAGCCTGACCGCTGCCAATAGCCCACAATGGTTCATAGGCAACAACCAAAACTTCCGCTTCATCAGGAGTAATGCCCTTTAAGGCACTTTTCAGCTGCATGCTGATTTTACGTGAAGTCTTTCCTTCTGCGCGCTCCTGGGCATTTTCACCTACGCATAACATCGGTTTCAAACCATTTCTGTATGCAGCTCGCATCTTTTTAGCAACAGCCACTTCATTATCACCGAACATGGTGCGGCGTTCAGAATGACCGATCAAAACATATTCAGCGCAGATATCAGCAATCATTTTACCGGAAACAGCACCTGTATAAGCGCCTTCATCTTCCCAATGCAGGTCCTGAGCTCCGTAGCCTACATGTTTACCGTCAATGGCTTCAGCAACGCTTTCCAGTGCTGTAAACGGCGGAAAAACAACTACTTCGTTCAGTGTCCCATTAGTATCACTGACGATATCTTCAGCCAGTTCAACTGCTTCATCCACATTTTTATGCATTTTCCAGTTGCCGGCCACAATTTTACGGCGTACATCATCTAAAGCCGCAACACCTGGCAGGACCTTGCCTTCCAGATATTCCAGCGAAGCGCCTCCGCCAGTGGAGATATGCGTAATTTTTTTAGCCAGCCCCAGCTTTTCAATGGCAGCCACAGAATCACCGCCGCCGACAATGCTCATAGCTCTACTTTTAGCAACAGCCTGAGCGACAGCTTCAGTCCCTTTGCAGAAGGCATCCATTTCAAAAACACCCATGGGCCCGTTCCACACGATCATTTTAGCATCCTGCAACGCATCCTGATACAAAGTGCTGGTCGCAGGGCCAATATCCAAAGCCATATATTTTTGATCCAGCTTAGCTACTTTTTCAACTTTATGGCTGGCATCGGCAGCAAACGTCTCTGCCATTACCAGATCTACCGGCAGCAGCAATTTTACTTTACGTGCTTTGGCCTTAGCCAGCAGTTCTTTTGCTAAAGCGATCTTATCATCTTCAACTAAAGATTTGCCCATTTTATGCCCTTGAGCAGCTAAAAAAGTATTGGCCATACCGCCGCCGATCAGCAGGGTATCGACTTTTTCCAAAAGATTTTCGATCACGCCGATCTTATCGGAAACCTTGGCACCGCCAATGATAGCAACAAAGGGATGCAGTGGATTTTCCACAGCCTGTCCGACAAAGCGAATTTCTTTTTCCAGTAAAAAGCCTGCTGCTGAAGGCAGAAAATGCGTAACCCCTTCCACCGAAGCATGGGCTCTATGAGAAACGCCAAAGCCGTCATTAACATACAGATCTGCTAAAGATGCCAGTTTTTCGGCAAAATCCATATCATTTTTTTCTTCTTCTTTATGGAAGCGCAGGTTTTCCAGCATCAAAATCTTACCGGGTTTAAGCTTCTGTACTGCTTTTTCAGCTTCTTCACCGATGCAGTCACCTGCAAAAGCAACAGGCATATTCAGCAGCTTTGCCAAATGCTTGGCAACAGGCGCCAGACTGTATTTGATATTAACTTGTCCTTTAGGACGGCCTAAATGCGCCATCAAAATGACCGCAGCTTTATGCTCCAGTAAATATTTGATAGTTTCTAACGAAGCACAAATTCTGGTATCATCGGTAATCTTACCGGTTTCGTCCATCGGCACATTATAGTCGACACGTACCAGAACTTTTTGACCGGCAACGTCTAAATCACACAGGTTTTTTTTATCCATTAGAATGATATACTCCTTTAATTACAGGCCTTGTTTAGCAATGTAGGCAGCAAGATCTACCACACGATTGGAATAACCCCATTCGTTATCATACCAGCTGACAACTTTCGCCATTCTTTTGCCGACCATCATCGTAGACAAACCATCAACGATAGAACTCAACGGACAGCCATTGTAATCTCTGGAAACCAAAGGCAGCTCATTATAACCCATAATGCCTTTTAATTCACCCTCAGCTGCTTTTTTCAAAGCGGCATTTATTTCTTCAACAGTAGTATCTTTTTCCAAAACAACAGTCAAATCAGTAATGGAAACATTTGGTGTCGGCACACGCATAGCAAAGCCATTCAATTTGCCTTTGACTTCAGGAAGCACCAGAGAAACTGCTTTCGCAGCTCCGGTAGTAGTAGGAATAATGGACATCGCCGCAGCACGGGCACGACGCAGATCCTTATGCGGTAAATCAAGGATTTTCTGATCATTTGTATAGGAATGGACAGTAGTCATCAAACCGCTTTCAATACCGAAGTTTTCCAAAAGCACTTTGGTAAACGGAGCCAGGCAGTTAGTAGTGCAGGAAGCATTTGAAATGATATGATGCTCCGCAGCGTTGTATTTTTTCTCATTAACACCCATAACGATAGTGATATCCTCGCCTTTAGCAGGTGCGGAAATAATTACTTTTTTAGCGCCGGCAGTCAAGTGCGCTTTTGCTTTTTCACCTTCAGTAAAGCGTCCAGTAGATTCAACTACGATCTCAACTCCCAATTCACCCCAAGGCAGCTTAGCAGGATCTGTTTGAGCGATAACTTTGATTTTTTTACCGTCAACAACGATATTATCACCGTCAACAGAAACTTCATGCGGGAAAGTGCCATGTACAGAGTCATATTTCAAAAGATGAGCCAAAGTTGCAGCATCAGTCAAGTCGTTAACGGCAACTACTTCTACCTCCGGATTAGTAAAAGCAACACGGAAAACCTCGCGGCCGATACGGCCAAAACCATTAATACCAATTTTTGTCATGATAAAAATCCTCCTTTTATGCTTTGAGCAAATTATATGTTTGCACTAATGTGCCTTGTAACCTTAATCATTTTCCAACATTCTCACTATGTCGTTAGCTGCTGCTTCATCAGTTATCAGTATATCCTGACGCGACGCCCTGATTACTGACAAAATAGCTGCTGCTTTAGACCGTCCTCCGGCTACGCCGATAACAGTTCCGATCTTTGGCAGATCCTGCAGCATCAGTCCGGCGTTGTTGGTCATATAGATCTGTCTGCCATCTAAAGCGCAGTACTGCCCGAACGCTTCGCCTACGGCGCCGTCATCCAGCAGTTTTTTTATGAATTCCGGCGGCAGCCTGCGGTGCCGTGCCATTACTGAAGCCTGTCCTACACCATGCACCAGGATATCGGCCCGTTTGATAATATCAACCACAGATTTGACCCCAATATCCTCTGCTAAAATACTATTCAGTATCTCTTCACTGACGCTGTCCGGGACATACAGCTGCCTGTAAGATGCTCCCAGCCGCTGAGCTAGGACTGTGGCTATAGTATTAGCCTGTAATTCAACATTATCACCCAAACCGCCGCGGGCTGGTACTACAACTGTTTTAGGCTCATTGCCGCTTACATTAGCAGCCAGGGCAGCCATAGTTGTACCACCGCTTACGGCAACGATATGTTCTTTGCCGTCATTCAGCAGATTTCCAAGAATCCTCGCCGCAGCACGGCCGATTTCACGTTTGACCACCTCTTCCTGGTCAGAGTCTCCTGGAATGATGACTACACGCCCAATATCCAGGCGTTCACATAAAAACTGTTCCAAAGAGTTCAGATCCTGCAATTTACGGACATAATCAGCAAGCTCTTTCAGAATATCCGCGCCCTCTTCAGTCACCGACATTCCGGCAGAAGAAAATGCCAGTAAACCACCGTTTTTCAAAAAATCGACCTGTGCCCGCAATACTCTTTCACTCAAACCCAGCCTGGCAGCCAACGCCCTGCGTCCGATAGGATACTCATGGCTCACCTGCCTTAATATTTGGTATCTCTGAACTAAAAGATTTGTAAGCTCGGGAACGATTTTTTTTTGTAAATTAATAATACTGTCCATAGTGATCTCCCAGCGCATTTTGTCCCTCGTGGTCCATTTTTAGTCCCACTAGCTCTAAAAATAAATTTTCAGAAATCTTCATTTAGTCTATTGTAGCACAAGGTATAAAAGAAAAAAAGTGGTGTTGTGTTAAAAACAGCAACAAATCATAATTTATTTATTAAATTTTATCTTAAAAATAAAAAGCCGAAGAACAGTCCTCGGCTTTAAAGTAAAATCTTATTAACGATAACTTACATTTTCAGGATACATATCATGCATCATCAAACGCTTTTTAGCAGCTGCTTCCCACTCTGTGCCCGGTTTGCCATAGTTGGCATATGGATCGATCGCCAAACCTCCGCGCGGAGTAAATTTACCCCAAACTTCTATATATTTCGGTTCCATCAGCTTGATCAGGTCTTTCATAATAATATTTACACAATCTTCGTGAAAATCGCCATGATTGCGAAAGCTGAATAAATACAGCTTTAACGATTTACTTTCTACTAGTTTCTGATCAGGCACATAGGAAATATAGATCGCAGCAAAATCCGGCTGTCCTGTCATCGGGCACAGGCTTGTAAATTCCGGGCAGTTAAATTTTACAAAATAATCATTGCCGGGATGTTTATTAATAAAAGCTTCCAGTACTTCAGGAGCATAGTCCGTAGGATACTTAGTTTTATTGCCTAAAAGGCTCACGCCTGTCAATTCTTTTTGGTCTCTTCCAGAAGTCATAAATCCTCCTTATTTTTTTGCTGAAGCAAAATTAAATATTTCACAGCGTTCTAAAGCTGTCACCAATACCATACCCACGACACCGGAGATAAACTGGCCTACTAAAACAGTAGACGCCAACAGCCAGTAAGGCAGATCCAGCAATACAGAAAGCCAGACCGGCACTCCTAACCCCGGTACTAAAGTAATTGCCAGCATCACAGCCCAATTACCTAAATCATGGCGTTTAGCATAAACTATTGTCAGACTTGTCATAATACCAACCAAACCGCCGCCTAACATATCCAAAGGTCCCAAACCACCCATCAGAGTATTTGCCAATACATTTACCAAACCAAATGGAATTATCAGGAAAGGAAAGATAGCGCTCAAACCATATAAAGCCGTCGCAATGCGTACCTGGTACTGTCCGAAGGCAAAGCTTTGCGTACACATCATAACAACCAGATATAAAGCCATACACAAGGCGGAAATAGTCAATTTTTGCGTTTTAGTGAGATTTTTCATATTACTATGCTCCTTTCTTGCTGTGACCAAGAACGGAACTACATAAAAAAGGACGAAAATCAAAATTTTCGTCCCATCCATGTTAAAACAGTTCTGCTTTAAGCAGAACACCCGTAGTTTTATTTTGAGACAGGATGGTCACGAACTGTCTGTTATTTGATTACTTAGGCATTATAGCAAAGTTTACTCATCTTTGCAAGTACTTTACAGTAGAATTAATTATACAATAGCTTTATCAGGACGGACTAAGAACCACGCCAATACGCCAACAACACCCGATAACGCTGTTGCGATCAGTGCAGCATCCCAACCGTAGCTGGTCGCGATCCAGGCAGTTAAAGTTGGAGCTATGACGCCACCAATATTTCCCCAGAAGTTCATCCACCCGGAAATAGAACCGGCAAACTCTCCCCCTAAATTGATCGCACAGGCCCAGGAGGCATTGAAAGTCAATCCCAGCGACCCCAGTGATAAAGATAGCCACATTACGTTTTGCATAGGATCAGCGGTTCTTGTAGCAATATACAAAGCCAGGGAACAAATTATAATTCCAGCAGAACCACATAAAGTACGTATCCAATATTGTGAAGCACCTTTGGCAATAGCTTTATCACAGAAATAACCGCTGCTGAAGGTAATGATAATCAAAGTCAGCCACGGCATTGCTGCCCATATGCCCATTTTTGCAAGTGAGAAACCGTGTGCCTCCATTAAATAAAGCGGCAGCCATGCCAAAAATACGAACATAATATAATCGGTGATGAAATACTGCACACCAATAGCCCAAAACTGTACAGAAGTAAATAATTTACCCCACGGAGCAGCTTTTTTTACAATTGGAACATCAGTACGTCCTTCGTTAATATGAGCTAATTCAGCTTCATTAACATAGGGGCTTTCTGCAGGATTTTCAGGAACATATTTATGCCATACCCAAGCCATTAAGATCCCCACAATGCCAAAAATCAAAAAAACCATTTTCCAACCAACTGTAGACATCAATGCAACAGTCAAAGCCGGCCCTATTACTGGCCCCAAAAAAGAACCGTTCAACAAAAATGAGCTGGCGTTGCCTTTTTCCTTTTTATTAAACCATCTGAAAATAGCAATCGCAAAAGCAGGATAAATAGGCCCTTCACCCATACCGAACAAAAATCTTACTGCAGCAAAAGAAAATTTTCCCTTTGCCACAGCAGTCAAAGCAGTAAATACAGACCACCAAATTACAGCCAGACTTCCTGTAATCCGGTGTCCAAACTTTTCAGCCATCATACCACCTGGAACCTGCATCAAAGCATAACCGGCAAAGAAAAATGATTGAATAAGTCCCATATCTATTTTATCAAAACCATATTCTTTCATAATAACAGGAGTAGCAACAGACAGATTTACTCTATCCATATATGAAACAAAACTGACGATAAAAATCAACCAGGCAACTTTCCATCTAAAATTACTCATCTTCATCATAATATCTTCCCCCACATAATAAAGTTCATTTATAAAGAACAAAGTGCTTTTATAGCTTACTATCCGGCATTTCGATTGTCAATAAAAACTTTATATTTTTAGTAAAAGATATTTATTTTTGTAAACTTAATGTATCGTTTTTACATTTTTGTAATTTTTCATAATAATCTAAAATATTGGTACTTTGAATAAGATTTTTAGTATTTGCAAACTATATTATTTCAGGAATCATATATAATGCTTATTTTTTAACAGACAGTTTTCCAATACACACGGGCATGCTACTTCCGGTTTTGCCTGCCATGTGTCCCTGGGCAAGGCCTGGCCGTATAGTATTTTCATCACATAAAAAAAATAACCATACCGTATGGTATGGTTATTTTTTAACCGGCAGCTTTCTATCCTCCCAGGCCGCTTCCAGCCAAGTACTTTCGACGTTTAAGGGCTTAACTACTGTGTTCGGGATGAGAACAGGTGGATCCCCTTAGCTATCGCCACCAGATTGTTTCAGAAGGTCTTTAAGCCTTCAAAACTATATAGAAGAGTACAAACTTTTGAGTTCGCTGTGTGTTTTTACTTCTTTTCGGCGATTCACTTTCATCGAAACAGCTCCTGTTCGTCGCTTTTTCGATATAAGTTCCGCCACCTCTAATTCTGACTTCGCTTGCGCTCGTCACAATCAGGGCGTCACTTAAGTCAAGCCCTCGACATATTAGTATCGGTCCGCTCAATACATTGCTGTACTTACACTCCCGACCTATCAACCTCATCTTCTTTAAGGTGTCTTACTAGATTGCTCTATGAGAGATCTCATCTTAAGGCTGGTTTCACGCTTAGATGCTTTCAGCGTTTATCCTTTCCGAACGTAGCTACCCAACTGTACCCCTGGCGGGATAATTGGTACACCAGCGGTTCGTCCACTCCGGTCCTCTCGTACTAGGAGCAGCCCCCTTCAAATCTCTTGCGCCCGCGATGGATAGGGACCGAACTGTCTCACGACGTTCTGAACCCAGCTCACGTACCACTTTAATGGGCGAACAGCCCAACCCTTGGGACCGACTTCAGCCCCAGGATGTGATGAGCCGACATCGAGGTGCCAAACCTCCCCGTCGATATGGACTCTTGGGAGAGATTAGCCTGTTATCCCCAGGGTAGCTTTTATCCGTTGAGCGATGGCCCTTCCACTCGGTACCACCGGATCACTAAGCCCTACTTTCGTACCTGCTCGTCGTGTTTGACTCGCAGTCAAGCTCCCTTCTGCCTTTACACTCTTCGCGCGATTTCCGGCCGCGCTGAGGGAACCTTTGGGCGCCTCCGTTACTCTTTCGGAGGCGACCGCCCCAGTCAAACTGCCCGCCTGACACTGTCCCGGATTTCGTTACTCTCGCGGTTAGAATTTCAATACATCAAGGGTGGTATCCCAACGTCGGCTCCAGTCAGACTAGCGTCCAACTTTCCATGCCTCCCACCTATCCTGTACGTAATGTATCAAAACCCAATGTCAGGTTACAGTAAAGCTCCATGGGGTCTTTCTGTCCAGTCGCGGGTAACCTGCATCTTCACAGGTATTTCAATTTCACCGGGTCCCTCGTTGAGACAGTGCCCAAATCGTTACACCTTTCGTGCGGGTCGGAACTTACCCGACAAGGAATTTCGCTACCTTAGGACCGTTATAGTTACGGCCGCCGTTCACCGGGGCTTCAGTCGAATGCTTTGGACTAATCCGAACATCCTTCCTTAACCTTCCGGCACTGGGCAGGTGTCAGCACCTATACGTCAGCTTTCGCTTTAGCAGGCACCTGTGTTTATGGTAAACAGTCGCTTGGGCCTCTTCTCTGCGACCACTCTATGCTCCATCCGCATGGGACTTCACAACAGTGGCTACCCTTATCCCGAAGTTACGGGTACATTTTGCCGAGTTCCTTAACGAGGGTTCTCCCGCGCACCTTAGGATTCTCTCCCCGCATACCTGTGTCGGTTTACGGTACGGGCGGTAGCTCTCTCACTAGAAGCTTTTCTCGACAGTGTGGGGTCAACAACTTCGCTCGCATCTCTGCTCACTCCGCATCACGCCTCAGGCTTTCAGTGCACGGATTTGCCTATGCACCACCCTACACGCTTACACATGCTCTTCCATTCGCATGCTTGCCTGCCCTTCTGTGTCACTCCATTGCTCAAACAATTACTACCGGTACTGGAATATCAACCAGTTGTCCATCTCCTACGCTCTCTGCCTCGGATTAGGTCCCGACTTACCCTGAGACGACGATCGTTGCTCAGGAATCCTTATGCTTTCGGTGGAAAGGATTCTCACCTTTCTTTTCGCTACTCATACCAACATTCTCACTTCCCACAAGTCCACCGAACCTTCCAGTTCGACTTCTACCCTATGGGAACGCTCCCCTACCCCGTATACTTTACGTATACAGCCACAGCTTCGGTTTCGTACTTTAGCCCCGGGAATCTTCGGCGCAGGGTCTCTCGACCAGTGAGCTATTACGCACTCTTTAAATGGTGGCTGCTTCTGAGCCAACATCCTGGTTGTTTATGAAACCCCACATCCTTTTCCACTTAGTACGACATTGGGGACCTTAGCTGGTGGTCTGGGCTGTTTCCCTTTTGACCACGGATCTTATCACTCGTAGTCTGACTCCAAGGCTCTACAGTATATCCATTCGGAGTTTGACAGGGTTCGGTAACCTTTACGGCCCCTAGCCCGATCAGTGCTCTACCGCCTATACTTACTACCTCAGGCTAGCCCTAAAGCTATTTCGGGGAGAACCAGCTATCTCCGCGTTCGATTGGA